>Ga0157364_1000901_pt1 | contig 23240 bp, 19 predicted proteins | sample AttsexASBM2_FD_111476 | JGI IMG/M metagenome (GOLD analysis project Ga0157364, IMG submission 111476) | Fungus gardens microbial communities from leaf cutter ant in Ribeirão Preto, State of São Paulo, Brazil - Atta sexdens ASBM2 | ecosystem: Host-associated > Fungi > Mycelium > Unclassified ...
ATCGAGAATAACTTTATGATGCAGACACAAATCGACTAATGTTTCTATGGGGTCATGTTGACAGATGCCCAAGTTTATTGTATGACGTCTATGATCTATTTATTTCGACCACCACTTACCGCTAAAGCCATCTATAGGAAAACGGCGGAAGCAAAGTTGTACACCTAATATATATAATAATTATTTAGGGTTATATATTTCGATAATACAATTATATTACACGATCTTTTTTACAAAGGTATTCGATAATGTCCCTATGGTAATGTTTTGGTCGAACTCGATATGATATATCGTTTGTCGTTGTACGGACTCAGAGTGATTTTTGTCTCAGATGTATATACTTGATGTAATTTTTTCTTATGCATGATTGTTGACGCATCATTTTAATTTCCTCGTTTAAACATCGAATGTAATCATCGAACATTATAGTTCACGCTACGATGTTACTTCTGACACCTTTCGCCTTTTTATTCTTAACGCATACATTTTTGCTCTGAGTTCGACGAATTCAGTCAATATTGCGCCATTATTTTCACCCTTTATTGCTTGGCATTTTTTTTGCAAGTGGTATACCATATCGATAGAATAATCTCATTTCGAACCTAATGATATTACGTTTCATTTGTTCATCATACTCGATGCGATATATTCGAGGCTATCAGTATCTGTGTACATAATTTCATATTTTTTTATATTTTGCGATATAGCGATAACATATATTCGTGGTGAAATTCATACAAACAGACTTTCGATATATCGATTATACATATTTCTACGTATTGGTTTGTTGAACTTCAACTCTAATTTACGAATTTCAATCATCATTGCTATCAGATTTTCAGAAAATACATTTCTGCTGTGAAAATTCAGCTTTGCGATCATTATCTCTGCGCTATATCGTCCATCCCATGTTAATAATTTTACATCGATTGCGCACGTTCTCCATAGTTTGCTGAATATTGCATTATTCATTGACTTAAATAAATTTTTCTCATTTTTCGCAAGCGTTCTAAATTTTGTATTAAGTTCTATGTAATCATGAAGCTATGGTGATTGTGCGAATTGCAATACGCGATGAATCTTCGTTACATGAAGACTATAACGCATACTGCTACAAGTTGCGATAATATATAACGTAACATTTTTTGTCATACATAGTCATTAAAAGTTTATCCTGCTGCTTGTCAGGTGGTTTATCACGCGTTGAACAGAATGGCAGATCAACGTGCTCGTCATACAAACGCTTCAGATATTCTAAGTCGATCTCAAGAACATAATCTGCGAGCGAATCTTGAGCAATCGCGCTAATGTCAAAATCGTCGTTTTCGACTCATCGGCGAAATTTGGCGTATGATAACGGTTGACATCGTCCATCCGTATAGATGTTAATAATCTAGAAGTACATCAAGTACATAGAAGGTTGTGACGGGTCATACGATTGCATATATTTGTTATTGGCTCACGCATATTTTCTGGAACATTGACTAAGATCGCCGCGTATACCACGCTCGATAAACATATCGATGTCAATGAGCAGTTCGAAATTTATGCGTGTATGTTTCAGTATAGCATTCCAAAATCTGGTAAAGTATAATAATACGTAGGGTTGAGACCATAACTTTCAATACATTTATCGCGAAAATTTTCAAATATGTCGGCTAATAGCAAGACGTCCATTTTGAAATATAGATCGCTGTATTCACCCAAAGTTTGAACAGAGAACTATTGCTATACATTCACGACGTGCGTGTAATCGCTTTCGGATACAGTATCATTGGTTAAGGAACTGTAGAATAATTCGCGCGGTGGTAAATGCGTATCCTGCAACTTGTCAGCGCAATCAATGTATTCGTATGGAAAAATTTCTTTTCGTGTCAGTGACTCAAAGTCTTCTTCGGACAAATTTTGAAATTCGCATTGTAAAATTCGAAGTTCATTTTTATTGAGGAAGGATGCTAATTTATCGAGACTGATACTTACAAATTTATAAAAGTCGATGAATCATAATTTTATGTTATTTCGCGAATCTGATCTTTCAGCGGTATCTTTAACATTTTTTTGAATGATATATATTTTTTCTTTGTTATTGGTAATAATTCTATATTGCCTTCATATGCTGTTTTCTTTGATAATAAAATCTGTAAATCAGTCTGATAAATTGTGGAAAACTATGGGAATAAAATATGAGTTTTGATAATTTAAATTGCAATTTGCGCGGGACCTCTGTAACGACCGATTAAATAGCAATGATTACTTACTCGATTATCATCTAGCGCGAAAGGCTTTTCGCACACGTGACAATGCGCTGCGCAATAGTCTTCCACTGTTCGCTCGACAAAGTTTCCATGGAGACATTAGCTGCTAAAATTTTTTTACGCGATGTGCTAAACTTCTCAGTTTTTCGACGAACTCTGAAACGCAATCCGGATCGTGACAAAATCGATATTTAGCGTCGTACGAACAGCGAACGTAGTATCTTATGCTAAATACTTGATGATGATGTTGATACGTGCGCATAGATCCTTTCTGATCGCTATCAGTTCTCGAGCATGCATTCTAGATCAGCGTAAACGACAAATGGAACTCGTTTCTATAATTATTAAAACTCGACTATTTGTCGTCGTCGCTCGATAGTTAGATAGCGCAGTCGTTTATCTGTCAGCAATTTAACATGTGTGACTGCAATCTCTCGTTGGAATGAAAATAACAATTGCGAATAAAAATAAATAATTAATTAATAAGTTAATTTTTCTTTAAAGAAGAATTCGCTTTTATTAATCATATATCGATTGCAAATATATTTTTGACCGTGAAGTTTACTCAATTGCGAGCGCATGAGCTGAGCTCTTGATCTATACGAAATGGTTCACATTGTCATTTCGCGGATCTTGTAAATATAGTAAATTGATATGTTTCTCTTTTTTCTGTCGTCAGCGAGTCGTATCGGGAAAACGTTTAGCATTTTCAGTCTCTCGATACATTAATGGACACGTCGTTGAGACGTTCGAATTTTGTTACATCTTTTAACGTTATAAAAATTTCTATATTTTGAAAATTCAGCACCATTGTATAGTGTGGGTAAAAAGATTCACGATCCGCGTTTCTTTCAGCTGAGTACAGAGAGGCGACAAAGCGAAGCATCCATCGATCGCACGTTAATTACTGTTCTCTTTGTCATTATCTCTCGCACTTCGAAGCGACATCCCACGCGTATTAGATCACACTTATTGATATGATGTTTATTGTAAGATTCGCGACAACGTCCATCCATTGTTACGTTCTTGAAACTCCTCGAGAGATGCCAACGTGGGTTCGATGACGTGCCGCTCGTATCACTCACGCAAGTTCGATGTTTGAAAGTTTATAGTTTTTAGTATTAATATTTTTATTGGCACGTTTATCACCCGTCGCAAATTCGCCATTAAATATGTTTACTTTTATGTAGTTGAGTCTTTCTATTGTGTTTTGCACTCGCTCGAGTACTGCTGATGTCTTCTAAAAATCGTCGTTGTTCGATATAGTCTACGTTAATTACCGCACCAGTTAAAATTCGATTTTCAAACACTGCATCTCTCGCTAAATAAAAGATCTTTCCACGTTATTGTCACTGTTATTGCTAGTGCTCGCGTAATCATCACCAAAATGTAGAAATCCTTCTAATTGAGTCTTTATGTCCTCGAATGCAGTTGTAATGATTATCTGTATCCAAGAGAGCCGTGGACGCTTGACATGATTACATTTTTCAAGCCATTTAAATAAATTCATTGCACTCTTCTATCCACGCAAAACACTCCTTTAAGATAGCAATTTGATGGGATCGTTTCAGATCGCGCTTTACTTGATTGAAATCTCGATTCATGTTTACAACAATTTATTAACAGTAAGACGAGTTCGCTCTCATAGATTTCAACGTACTACAATCTGGCACATTTCTAGATTGAATTTATTTTCGTCTGTAACTCCCTCTTTTCAGAGTAGAGCATTATGTGCTCATTTTCAAAAAACGCTTCACCCTCATAAAAATTTATGAAAATACAATTCCATCGAATTTCACTTACATTTACACTTCTACTTGAAACATGTTCGATTGTCATGTCCCCTCTCAAAAAAAGGATAAACGATCGAAGTTCTTTTATCAAGGGAGGGAGACATTGCAATATTATCGATTTCGATAGCAGCCAGATGTTGGCACTGAATCGGTTAATTATGAAACTTAGTCATACTTATTTAAAATAATTAAATGTTGTTTCTAGAAAAATTATATTACGCCATCTTAGCCGAAAAACGGTTGGAGCATATACCGGTGAATAGACTTTTCGTTTTACAATCATTTGTTTTTATATTGTTTTTTGTTCATAGAAATATTATATTGTTCGTAGAATATATATCTCTCTTTTGTGATGTTTTTTGTTATCTTGTACGTGACTGCAGTCCCCAAAATCTATGTCTTACTGCCATGACGTCATACCCCCACCTCCGAAGAATCCCCCGCGCGTCACATTCCTCTTGGAGTTCCCGAGTTAGAACATCCACAGCATTATTACTGATGACATCATCTCCTTCTCTTTGATGTTTTACTTAATAAAAATTATTCTGCGCGTGCAAAAGAAAAAGCAAAGAAGACTTAAATTTTTTCCGTTAAAATTAAAAAAAAATGAAAGGCAGAGGGCAGAGATAAAACAAGAGCGAACAGAAATGTACAAGTTCGTTTTACGATATTTCGACTAATGAGTTATAAAAAATATTGAAGAAAGGATTCTGTCCAAATTAACAAAAAATTCTTTTTAAATTATTTAGTAAGAAAAAAAAGGGATAAATTGTCAGAGAAGACTAGGAGTAACAGATAAACAAGAACAAACAGGAATGTATAAATTCGAATTTTGATCCTGTTTGTTGCGCATTACAAAAATTATTGGAAAATGGAATATGCCTTGACAAAAGAGTAAATTTTTTGTAGATTACACAATAAGGGAAAAGGATAATTTAACTTAAAAATGGGTTTAGCAAATAAGAAATAGTCGACATTATAAGCAAGAATATTTACAAAAAAAGTATGAAGAATCTTAATTACTAACTAAGTAGTTACTAACTAAGTAACTAAACAAACTTAGGAAGAGCAGATAAGGAAACGCCTTTTTAAACATATTTTTGAGTGAATAAATAGTGCGTAGGTTGGAAATTTAACTCTAGTTTTACTTCTACCTCTCGTCGTGTCAAGCTATTTTGAATTTTCGAAAGCATATTTTCTATAAGTTGTTAGTGCAGAAAATGACGCTTCGTAATTTACTCTCAAAATTTTTTATAATCATTTGCAATCTCAATTAAAAAGTGATTATTTATTGAAATTATCAAACAATAGCGAAAACAATTATAAAGTTTTTGAAAAATTTACGCGAGAGTACGCTATTATATATTATGCATAAGCTGAGACACTGATGAAGTGATGACGCGAGTAATCTCGCGTCATATAGAAGTGCGCGAAAGTTTTAATCATGAGGAGGATGACGCCGTGGACGTATTAACAATTTTCATCGGAGGATCATCAGTAATACAGGAGTAGGAGCAGGTAAAGGTAAGGCTCTGCCAATAAAATTATGCATTCAAAAAGATTTATTATTATTAATTAAATTATAATATTTATTTTGCATCGTCAAATTGTCAACTGGTGCGCGTTAATGTTGTACAATACGTGATACGGGCCTCTGAGTTTGTGATGACGACGACGCCGGAGAAGATGAGATAATTGCTGCACGTAAGAAAAATGCACGTTGGAAAAATAAAAATATTGATCAAATGTTGGAAATTTCCTTCATTAAAATATTTTTTATTTTTTTCTAGGAAGAGCGCGAATCGAACCTTCGAATAATACGCTTCCGTCGCTATTCAATGTCCCCCTCATCGAAACAGGTAAGACGATTTTAAAAAATATTCTATTGTAAAATACAATTCATATAATATTACTATAAAAAAAATAAATACATTTCTGTTTTAGATGATGTTGATGACAAGGATAATAATATTGGAGATTCGATCGAGGAACTTTCTATGTCACGTAAGTTTAAAAAAAAAAGTTAGCAAATCATAGGGTTAGTTTTGAAAAAAATAATAAAAGTTACTTTTTAGTACACGAAAATGAAGAAGAAGAAGAAGAAAAAGAAGAAATCGAAAAAAATTGAATATTATCAAGGACAACGAAGACATCGGTGATATCGATGAGGTAAATGAAGATAATGCTGATGATGCTGTCGAGAAATGAAAAAATTGATGATATAGTCAACGAAATTGCGGAGACTCGGGACATGACAGAAGAAATCACAAAAGAGGAGGAAGACAATTACGAAGGTAATAATATTTTACTGTTTACTTTTAGCTCGTTGTTTCGAGAAATTTTTTTTAAGCATATATTTTTTTTTATTAAAAGTTTCTTATTCACCGATTTTACCACTGTAAATTTTGCCAAAATATTAGCGATGTCTCGAACGAAAAAATCCTGGCTCATGATCATATGAAGCAGCCAAAAGTTAGTTATCTTACTTTGCTGTTACATTATGACGTGGAGGAGGGGATTGATAATAATGCTGTCCCATCCCCCAGATGCCTCCCTTCGCCTTCACAAAACGTAAGGGAAGATCAGTTGACGTCGCCCACACTGTCCTATCAGTCGACACTATCGCCGTCGCCATCGCCGACGCAGTCACTGATACCGCCGTCACCGCTCTCGCTGCCAACGTCATCTCAAAGGAGCAAGCTCAACAGGAGCAGAAACAACGGATGCACGAAGTCAGAAATAATTTTAATTATATAGTTTTACGGGCGGAAAACTCACTTTCGCGATTCTAGGAAGAGAAAACGAAATTCGCGATAAACCAATTTTAAGCCGCCGCCTGAAGATAGCGATATCGTTCATTGGTTAGAAAACGCATTTCGTAAAATCCGAACGTATGCACTACATTCGTGAATCAAGCAATTACATCGGATTATCGTTCGAGTCAGCGATCTAGTGCGTGGTCTGGCGGAATCGTTTCGTCCAGCATAATGCGACTTAACTCATGAGGATATATGGGGACTCATGAGATCGCTGGCGCAAAGTGCTGGAGGAATCGATATCGAGGAAAATTTTATCATACACGTTTTCAGAGTTTCGTTACCTGCCGGTCACAGGTATCGCAATCCAATTGATTAACGCGCGAAGATGTAACCAAATGCTCGAATTTACATTGTCTATTCCGTCAATTTATGTTTCCCTCGTTTACTTGCACGTGAATAGTTGCGGATGGGAGAATTACATGAAAGATAGGAATCCATGAGCAACGAGAATTGATCTTCTTTACAACGAGAATTGATCAAAGAATTAACGATTTCTGCGGGTCGATTCATGATTCTCGAGAAGGGATGCGGAATTCGTGAAATCGAGCAATTTCAACGGTTTCTTGCCGCGATAGTTGTTTACAATTTCAATACTTTTGGTCGCGGCGAGAATCCATTGAACAGCTGCGCGTCTCTTCTCACTAGGTTATGAATCTTTATTCCAATTAAACATAATGTTTTACAAGCGTTCGCATCATTATCAACCGGTTTTCAAGGGAGATATTGCATGATGTGCAACACCGAGTATCGGAATGGTAAAGAACATCGTTGCGCGAAAAAAATGTCCACGATGTTATGCATTTCTGTCATGCGAGGATTCCGGCGCCGAGTTGGTTGGGTGCGATTCGTGTAATCGTATGTTCTTCGGAAATTCTTGTTTCGAGCGTCATCGAATGATAAGATCTCCCGAAAATCGCAAGTATTTGCAAATCCGTTAGAATTTACAACGACTGTGGACGCTTCGTGAAATCAAATCCGTCATCATGACGTTATCTTTTGTAAAATTTGCCGCTCGTTGCAAACTTCGAATCATTCTTGTTACATACAGCCTCTTCGTCGGAAAGTCATAGTCGTGATGGGAAGACTCTGGAGAAGGGACGAGTGTTGGAACAATACAAGAAGAAAACTAAATAAACGACGAGAATGACGTCGAAAGTGCAAATGATGCGTGAAGTAAAAAAGATAAAAAAGATCGCATTCGTGTTCTACGACTTCAAAATCCGACACGCAAGAGACGCTCAAAGGAACGGAGAATGTAAAGATGTACATACCGACTCTTTGCGTCGCGCAACAAATTTATGAAACGTACGCGGAAATATAAGAAACGTCGATGCGTTGTCGTTGGTACGATGTGCGTGAATTTGTTTTTTGCTATGATTTGGTAAAAGAATTTGTAGATTTTACAACGAATGTCAAAATATTTTAACAAAATAATTTGTAACGCGAAAACGTTTGACGTTCAATTCATCTTGAAATACATCGTAGAATCCGGTATCCGATATAACTCAAGCCTCTGTCACAAGTGATTTTGAACGGGATGAAAATTCGTGATGTCGATAATATGAAATTTATTGATAGCTCGAATTATATGTCGATGCGATTATCTGATTTACCTAAGATTTTCGTGCTGCAGAATTGGATAAGGGTATCTTATCTTACTTATTTAAAGAGTATTAATTATCATATATCGGGTCAATACTTAGCGCATAATATTATTCGCCAAACAAATCTGAGGAACGCGAGCATTTTATAAAATGATACGAAATGACACAATCCGGTTTCATTTTTGAATGCGAAATAGTTAAATATTGTCGTATAACTACGTAGATCCTTCAACGGGTGTGCTTTCAGGAAAATTTTTCTTGAACGCGGAAGCGTGTGTAGAATGTTCGTTCGTGGAATGGTATGATTATCATTTCTACGTGTATGAAATTTTCCGTAGAAATTTTTAAGCAGAGAAAAAATAGGAGTCATTTAAGCGAGAGGATACAGAGAAAAAGATAATCACTCGCGCAAAGCCGTGCAGTGGTTAGTGTGGATGGAGCGTGAATTCAATCAGCGGATAAACCGGGGCGAGTTTCGGATTATTGACATCCCGTTGATGAATATTACGAAATTGAATTGGAGAACGAGACACGATATTACGATATTCACGACTGCTTTTGGCATGGTTGTCACATGCTTCCGAATAAATCGCGAGAGAAAACTTAATTCTTTCACCAATCATAGCGATACAATCGACACGCGCTACGAGCGAACTCTCATAGCGACATGGCGTCTTCGACGATGGGGATACCAGGTGATGGAAGAAATGGGAGTGCGATTTCGATCGAAAAATGGGCAAGAATAATGTGCGACTTTCTTGAAAATGATAATAAAGAATTCACCTCTCGATCCGCGCGATGCAATATTTTGGTGACCAAACGGAGAATATAGCAACGATGCAATGTTACAGGAACGGAGAAAATACGCCACGTAGACGTATGCTCTTTGTATCCTTATGTACTGAAAACGGGTGCTTTTCCGATCGATCCAAAGATCGTCAGAGAAGAATGTTCCGAGTTAATCGGCGCAGCTTCGAATTTCGATTTCAACTCGATCGAAGAGCTCATTCGTTGTAAAATACTCCCCTTGTGCGATCTCTTTTATCCGGTACTCTCGTATCGCGTACGTGGCAAATTGTTGTTTGCGCTGTGTCGGAGTTGCTGCGAAATGTTCTCATAAGCTGAGTGTACACTCAGTCTCGCCGAGCGTGAATTCGAGGGTACCTGAGTATCCTGCGAATTATATCCTGTAAAGTCGTCGAGAAAGGTTATCGCGTATCAGAAGTGAGCAAAATTTGGCAATACAAGATCACACTATATGATCCCGATATGCGATAGGATAGATTGTTTATGGATATATATCAATAACTTTTTGCAATTGAAGCAGCTAAGGAGCGATATCTTTGAGAAAATGAGGAAACCGAGAGTATCGTTCTCGAAAATTAACATCGCTCAAAATCCAGATTAATGTTTGGTTGCAAAGTTCTGTTTAAATTCCTTTTGGGGAAAATTCGGTCAACGATCTAATTTGCCTAATACTGAGATCGTAAAAAATTACCAACAATTGGTAGCTTTGCTTACGAGCCCGAAACATGAAAAAACTGATATATTATCCGTCAAGACGAGATAATACCATATATGTTTCGTGGAGATTGCGAGAAGAAGCGATCGCTTTTTCGCAGACCAACATCGTGATTGCAGCATTCACGACGGCGCTAGCGCGATTGAAATTATACGAATATTTAGAATTATTGGATAGAGTATTATATTATGATAGATTCCTGTGTATATATATATATATATATATATATATATATATATCAGAGAACCTTACGATCCCGAAATCGCGGCTGCAACATTCTAGCGTGACAGAATTGAGTGATTTCGTTGTAGTCATCTTATAGCAAGCATAGATCGTAAGAAAGTAATCCGTAGACATGGATCAAGTAATGGATTAAGTAAAATTAACGCTAAGAACACGAGAGTGTACACTTTCTTTCGGACTGAGCAGTTGAAGGACATAACTTCGGACATAATCTTGTTGTAAATCAGTTTCGCGTTGCTACAAGACAAACGAGTGAGCTTAATGAGCTAAATCAGAAGCTGCAGATTTTGATGATTGAAGCTTGAGAGCCTGAAGAAGCCATCGGAAGAGAGACACAGCATGCAAATGAGTATGCTACGAAATACTATCAGGCAAAGATCGAGCTGTCTATTAGAGCGGAAGAATGAACTCGAAGCGCCGACATTGGCCCCGCTGCAACGAACTATCACGACAACACAGGAAAGTATACGCACATTAAAATTGCCGAAAATCGAATTAAGAAAGTTTAGCGGTGATATCAAAGATTGGCTTTCATTTTGAAGTACTTTTAGAAAATTCATAAAGACGTAGTGTCGAGGGAAGATAAATTCTAGTGCAGTTTATAGTAAAAGACTCGCGTGCGTTTGAAGTAGTGAATAATTTTCCACTAACGGCCGGTAATTATGAAAAAGCCATACATAACCTTGAATCTCGTTTCGGTAAAAAAAATTTATTGATTGAGTGCGCGAATTTTTAAAGTTAGTCTTAGTCTAAGTAAGAAAAAAAATGTGTCTCTCACACTCACTTATGATAAATTAGAGACGCATACGAGCACTTGAGACTTTAGGTGTGACGACAGAAACGTGCACAGCAATGTTGTTTTTTTTTTAGTAGAGTCTTCACTGTCTGAAGAGACGTACGTGGTAACGAACAAGGTTACTCCTTATTCTGATGCGTCTGTTGTAAATGTTACTGCAAAAGATCGTTTCACGAGTTTAATGACTTTTAGGAAGAGAGGTCGAGAGTGAGGAATGTATTCAAATAGCAAAGACATGCTTCGAGAGCAATGATTTCTAGATGACAAGAACAAAAATAAAAGGAAATTGAAAGGTAAACATGATCCTGAGATAGCGACAGCGTCTGACTTACTATCAGTGAAAGAAGCAAAGCCGCAGCAGTGTATGTTCTGTGAAGCCAGTCATGACTTGAGTTATGAAACAGCCAGGAGTATGGAGAAGAGAATTCAAGCTGTAAAAGACAAGCAGGACTATTTTAACTGTCTGAAAATAGGATACCGCTACAAAAGATGCAAAATAAAGTAAAATATCCTTGGTGAGACAAAAAACATTGTCTGTTGATGTGTAAAAACTTGTCAAGCAAAGATGAATCAAAACAAGCGAATGAAAAGAAGCCTAATAAAGAAGCCTAATGAGTTTTTCATGAGAGAAACAGTTGTCTCGCGAATGTCTCTTCGAGTGTAAAAATGATCTTGCCTACACTAAAAATCAAAATGCAAGGTCCAAAAGGCTTGGTGAATATTTGCACCATCATAGATACTAGCTCACATAGATCTTATATTTTGGAAAAGATAGCCAGAAAGCTTAGATGCGAGACTGAGAGCGAACAGACGATGGTGCACTCATTGTTTGGAGGAACTAAAACTACAGCCACGGAGACACAAAACTTGTCGGGTCTACATTGGCAACTTAGATGGAACATATAAATGTGACTTCGTAGCTTTGCAAGATATTATTTGCCAAAACATCCCTTGTAAAATCGATGGTCTATGGATAGATATACTTGAGAAAAAAGATATATGTTTGAGCGACACCGATGATGTCAAGAATCCGTTTTCTTGTTGATTGAAGCTGATGTTGCAAGATATTCACTGGTTCCGCAAATAAATCAAGAATAATGGTTTCAAAAACTAAGCTTAGATGGACAATTTTAGGTAGAGACATACACGATAATAGTATCAATATTACGTTAATGATTATATCAATGTTTACTCAAGAAGCTAACATATCATTTTATTTATACAATACTTATAAATATAATTATAAATTATAAACATAATACAATATGTACATTTTACATTAAACCACTTAATAATAAAATTTGTTGCAGCCACGATTTCGGGATTGTAAGGTTCTCAATAATAAGACTAATACTTCTTTGTATTATGGTATACACGAACGCTACTTTATATAATACAAAAGAAACATATGTCTCGAATCCATGGTAATAATGGTAGTAAAAAAGTTAGAGTTATAATGGCGGCAATAGTAAGCGAAGCCCCATCCGATCTTGTTTTTTTTTCGTTCGCACGCGGCCATTCTGGCACCTTCTTCCAACACGCTGCTCGACCGGTAACACGCTCTTACCCTCCACGGTATTGAGAGCGCACTTCCAACATCTCTCCCATCTTGAGTTGTGACTTCTTGGTAAGAGCAAATTAACTTATCTTAGAAAAAATAAAAACAATAAAAATAAAATGACATTTTAGTATCTGAACTGGTTTGGTTTCTTGATAGTAGACCACTTCCGACTTTCAAGCTTGTTTCTTCCAACAGTTTCGATTTCTCTTTTAGGATAGCTACGGATTCCTCAGAGTTCTGGTATCTGCAAGTCCTTTAATAGTCTCTGATGTCGTAGACCTGATAAAATTGTCAACTTCAGGACTGGAGTGTCCAATTTCCAAGGAAATTATTCTTTGGATGGGTCGAATCAGTTCGCTTTTACTCGTTCTCAGTTTTACCCGCATGTAACCATTTCTTCCGGGACAAACTTCTAATGATGGCGAGCGGCCAGTCGTTTTTGCAAATTGTCTTCAATAAGCACAATGTCTCCGACATGACAGCTACAGGCGTGGAACTATTGCTGGGTTTAATTTAGATAATTGACTCAAGTACTGTATACGGAAATGTTTTCTAAATTCTTCTTTCAATCTTTGCCGATAGCGTATTCTTTTTGCAAAGTGGGATTGGTAAACTTGATCTAAGTTTAGAACGCCTTTTTCTCGAATGTCATTGATGAACATCGCTGGTCCGAGCGCCGTGATCTCAATATTTTCCTCTGTTAAGTTCCTCTATTAGTAAGATATCTTGAATTCATAGTAGCTTCGCAGTCGCATAGAACAGTGTTCATTTTTTCATAGCTCAATGAAGTTCTTTTTAATGTCGTCTTTAGTAAATCTTTAAGGAAACGCGTAAGTCGCTCCCATTCTCTCCACCAGGCAGCTGAAGGTTGATTAAAATGCCGTATTATTTCATTATTAATTCTATATTGAGGGCACAATATAGGAAAATTATTCGCCAATTAATCTTCTCCAGTAGGTTTTTAGCTCCTACAAAATTTTTCCCATTATCGCTATACACTATAGCAGGTTTTCCTCGACGTGCAATGAATGTTCTGAAGGCCTCCAGGAATTTCTCTGTTGATAGTAACTCCAATTGGATTGCACGATAGACTGCACAAATAAACAGACATAAGCCTTTTGTCCTCCGCTCAAAAAAAGTGATCCAGCGTAATCGATGCTTATCACTTCAAATGCTGCAGCATCTCTCACTGTTTTCAGGTAACGTAACATTCTAGGTGCTTTCATCGTTTTCGACGACAAACGTGCATTTTCTTATAACTGAGCGTACAGTTTGACAGTATTGCAAGATCTAAAACGTCTCGCGGAAGTTATACATCACAATGTTAATACCAGCATGATTAAATTTCAGATGAATGTGAAAAATAATTTTCAATGTTCAATAAATGAACTGAATCTAACACTATGAGATATCTGCAAGAAAATATATTATGACATTTGGAAATCATTGTCTTTGTGCGTATTGGTCCATTCTCCTCGAAAACATTTAAACTTCGTAATCGTAAATGGTTTCTTCCTAGAAATGATTCTTTCTGTGCTAGTCTATAGAGAAGCAATTCTGCCTTAGTAATTTCTTTGGCACTTAATTCTTGAATTTTGTTTAAGTGAATTATTTGACAGTTATTCACAAATCTTAATTATCCATGCGACGGTACACAAAATTTTGGAATATCAGGTGTATAAGCTTAAATCCGCTGTTTTTAATTCAGGAAAACACATTTTTTTTTCCTAGGAAGCAAAAACAAATTTATTCAAAGTACTTGCCCTCGCTAACTATACATTTTTCCCATCTTTCGCGCAATTTGTGTATATCACGCCAAAAAAATTCCTCATCTTTCGAAGTAAATCACTCATCAAGCCATTTTCGGACGTCTAAGAATCGAAGTTCCGCTCAGCGAGCGCGTAGCCCATCGACGAAAATAGGTGATAGTCAGAAGGTGCTAGGTCTGATGAGTAAGCGGGAGTAGTAAGGAGTAGCACTTCCCAGTTGAGTGTCTCCAAATAGTTTTGGGCTTGTTGATGTGTGCAATGGTGCGTTGTTGTGGAGGAAAATCAGCTTGTCATGTCTTTTCCGGTAATGCAGCCTTTTTTCACGTAGAGCACGGCAATTTGATCAGTTGTTGGTGGTAGCGGTGAGCATTAACAGTTTCACCAGGTTTTAACAGCTCGTAGTAATACACCTTCCTGATCCCATCAAACGCACAGCATCGTCTTCCGTCCGAAGCGATTTGGTCTTGAGGAAGATGTTAATGATTGGGCGGGATCAACCCAAGATTTCTTGCGTTTAGGATTCTGAAAATAGATCCACTTTTCATCACTTGTCACAATCCGATGCAGGAACGACTTTCTTTTTTGTCTGGCAAGCAGAATTTGGCATGTGTTTTGGCGTCGCTCCATCTGCCTATTGTTCAGTTCATGCGATACCCATTTTCCGATCTTTTGAACCTTCCCCATGGCATGTAGCCGCATGGAAATGGCTGCTTGAGAAACACCCAATTGCTCGGCAAACATTTTTTGCGATATCATCCTTGTCCAAAAGAGCCTGCAATTGACAGTCCTCAACCTTCCTGGGACGATTTTCACGCTTCTTGTCACTCAGGTCAAAATTGTCGTCATTGAACCGGCAAAACCAATCTCTGCACGTTGTTTCTGATAAAGCATTATCGCCATAGGCCTCCACAAGCATTCGATGCGATTCGGCAGCCGATTTCTTCAAATTGAAACAGAAAAGCAAAGCTTCCCGCATGCTTTTTTTTTAGACACAAAAAACTAGACATGATTATGAAAGAAAAAATGTATGTTATTGAAATTGCTGATGAGTACTGGTTAATGTTGACAGATGTTAAACACATAAAGAAAAGTGTGCCCAAGGTAACTTTGTACGCTCACTAATGCCATCTATGAGCAAACAGCGGATTTAAGCTTATACACCTGGTACATCGAAAATTTCTGCAAATATAAGGGGACTGCCTTTCCATTTACTTGTTCTACGGAGTTTAGCAAAACGATTTCTTCGGCAGTAATCTCAAGAGATGTTCTTTTTTTACTTCGTCCAAAAATCTTGCATAACTTTACTCATGTTCTTGTCAATTTTTCCTTCCTCTTTGGGCTACTCTTTGGAAACTTCAATCATCTCCGGTCCCTCCCATCATCTCAGTTCAAGAAATTTCTTGGCATCACATCCTCTAGGAAGGTAAATCCGCTGGATTTATGGTTCCAGGAACATATCCATAAGGCTCCTTATTTCCAGAATACGATTCCATACAAAAATTGTCTTGTTTGTCGAATCCATGTTAGAACGGTTTTCGAGTCATTCCAGAAATAGATCTTGATATCTTGAAAATCCAGTCTTAATGAAGGATTGTATCATCCTAGGAGGCTGCTAATAACTCAAAGCGAGGTATAGTCTTTTTTTTGGGTACTACTCTTGACTTTGCTTCTATGAGATGTATCTGAACTCCTTTGATTGATTCAATTCGTAGATTGGTGCCGCGTATGCGTTCTTACTGGCGTTGACAAAAATGAAAGCACAATGATCTCTTTCCTGTCCAAAAATCTATCGTGAAAACTTCAATATATATAGGAGACCTAGTTGCTGAACCCATTCAAGAAATTCTTAATGTCCTAGTCTATTTCTGTGTCTCCATTCACATTTTTATTCTATAGATCTTGCAATAATAATTTTTGTTTTAACAGAAGAACAGAAGAATCTGAGAGAGTCAAACTTTCTGTACTTGAGACAGGATGACCCTCTTTGTTATCTTCTCGTCGAAATTCTCAGGAAATTCCGGTAACATCCCTTTTGATGTCCCATTTAAGCACCGTCCAAACACCGTCGATCCTCAGGATTCTCGCCAGTGTATCTCCAATTTCTTAAGTCAAATTTGGTCTAGGTCAAAAGGAAAAGGCTTCTTTTCTGAAAATTTCAAAATCAAAATAAAAATCGACATTAGTGACGCAGTCATTAACATAAAAGGATTTTGCCAGTTTCTCATAAGTTAATTTCTTATATGGCAAAATGGTAAAGTTTAAGCTAATATGCATATGTTTCTACTAATATGCAATTCAATCGTCGCCCCTAAAAGAAGGAATGGGCTGTTTGTCATTTCGAAGTCAATTCAACGATGTCGATAAATTTCTATTTCTCCGTCAACGCTCTATCACAGGTATCTCTATTCGACGGGGAGACGCTAATTTGTAAGAAGGCGATATCAGCCCTATCTTCCTTTCTCGAAATTGATGCAATGCTGGAATGAATTCTATGAGATTAAGTCCAGTCTTCAAACATTGATTAAGCAAAGGCTATTCCTTGACTTTTTACTGATGCATCGAAAATAAATTTTCGTAGTTCCTTCTTTCTTGATTACAGCTCTGTGTGAAAAATAGTAGCTCTCTTGGTCATTCAAATGCAGGTACTCTTCCAATAATTGCTTCTTTAAGCCAACTATTCAAGTTTGGTATTCGTCAAGTAAATCTTCTTGTCGCAATCTTTTTGTAATGACTTTTAGTCTTTTTCAGCTATGTCTCGTAAAGATGGATGATTCTCTTTTCATGGCAGAAGAACTTTGTATCGACCTTCGTTATCGATTTTCGTTGTCTCTTGAAATAAGATCTTTATTTCAGCATGATGTATCTCCTTTGTAATACTCTCGATAGAATCCGTAATGCCCAAAACATCGAGTCTCCACAAATATTGTAAATTTAAATATTAAATATTGTATATTTAAATATTAAATAAAATTTAAAATCTAATATTTTATTTTCCTTTTCTCTTTTTAAATGAATGAAAAATAAATAAAAATAAATGATCTTATACTTGAAAAAGAAAAAAAAAGTTTTTTTGTCTCTTAATTTCCTCTATTATCGCTTTTCTTTTTTCGACGTAAATTTTCCCTAAGTGATATCGCGTATAAACTTTTTGACCATGGTGCGATTTCGGGAACGCTCTCATTTGAGGACGAAATTGTACGCTACTCGTGAATACATAACGCGAAAGTTAAGCGTCGCATCGCGCGAGGTTTATCCGTCGCGGTGCTCTTCGCTAACGTAACCACGTTGTATACTAGCGCGAGCTCATCCCCGCCGCAAGAGGACCCTCCGGCGCGTGGAAGAGTTTATTAGCCTTCTCCCTCATTTCTTAAATTTTGTTTCTTTTCGCGTATTCTCGTGATTATTAAACGTCGTTTTTCTTTTTGCTTTTTGAAGTCATGCAGGTAAATCGAATTATTCATTTTGTAAAACGGACGTGCATTGGAAACATCCCTGAACATCGATCGCATGCGGGCTAATTGATTGCGGGAAAACGATTTTCGTAAAGAATTTTCTCCGATATTTGCCTCTCATGTCCGACGTGAGTTTTAAGAGAGTATTTATTTTATTACGCAAGAGTGACAAGAAGTTTATCGTCAGTTACAACGATTCTTGTGTAAAAGCGGACAAAGAACAGAGCTGGGGAAGCAACAGCGATAAAGCGATGATAAAGAAGAATATAATTGAATTTTGTGATTTATCTCGTCCAGAAGATTACTCGAACAATCTGTTTTCTCCAAAATTGGTGATAATCGATCTTATGACAGAATCGTTATCAAGCGATGCAATCATTGATTTTTTTTATTAAAAGCAGTCATCACAAAAATCTCAAGGGAAGGTTCACAATTGTGATTTGATTCTCCACAAGATATGTTGTTAAATATGAAAATCTAAGAGATGTATTTTTTTATGTACGCTAACTCATGTTTAAGAGGTGAAATACTTCTTACAAAAAAGATGGTATTTTTCTTTCAAGGCGTATATATCGTCAGAAGTATAAAAGATAGAAAAAGATTTTTTAAACAAAAGTTGTACGGTTTCAATAATACTTTAATGTTATAGATAAAACAAAATTTTATTAATTTTTTTTAACAAAATACTTCCACCGTTCATAATTTTTTTAAATTCAAAATTTTCAAATATTTTTTATCAAATTAAAGATTATTTTTTTACGAATTCAACCATGTGTAATAAAGTTATATTACAATATATCGTTTTCGAGAATTAATTATTATGCGTAATTCATACTGCGTAAGTAATTATAATAAATGTCGTCGGAATAATAAAATATATGAAAATTTGAAAAGATCTTGAAGAACTTGAAAAGAACTTGAAAGTCTTAAGTAAAATTTGTGTAGTTTTCTATATGCTTTATTATAAATGTATTTAAATTTTATATATCATGTATATATGTATGTATATGTATTTCGATTTTCTAAATATATAATATTTTTAAGATATTATATATATATAATACATATTAATCCTGTTATTATTTTTTTGACATTTATGCCTAAATTCTAAACAAAATTGAAAGGTTCGTAACATATTCTCGTAAGATTTATAAGAATTTTGATTGTTTATATCTTTATACGATATTTTTACAGACAGCTTTTTACTAGTCATAAGATTTACAAGAAATCGTAAATATTTACGAATAATCTTACGTCTTATGATACATACGCAAAATTAGAATATTAGTTATAAGTTTTTACGAGAACAAGTCACGATTCTGCTTAGAATTGATCTATTAATTTTTTCTATGAATAAAAATTAAAAATAATTTTATTCCAAATTCATTCTTTTATAATAAAATTATTGTATAAGATTGAATCTTTAAAAAATAAATTTTTTAAAAATTGTTGTATTTAAAAAAATACATTGAATTGTTAGAAAATATATATTTAATAATTATATTCAATATATATACCATATATATAAATTATATTTAAATTTTTAGAAAATCTCGCATCTGAATCGCCATGTGAAGTATTAGAAATAACCTTTTAAACCTTTTACGCATCACGTGTCAGAGTCGTGACATATTTTTCAAAGAAAAGATAAGTTTCTTGGAACAGATGATAGGAATAACTGTATGGTAATATAAGTTCATATATATATATTCAAGATATTTTAATAAATATAATTATTAATTTTAATAAATATAAATTTTAATAAATGACAGCATAAGAATATTCACATAGCAGTCTTACGTTCAGTCAGTGCAATCGTTCTATATAATCATATCTATACGTTTGTTAAATTATTTTATTACGATATAAAGCAAAATTTAACATTTTTAGATATGATTATCAATCACTTAATGTTGTTAGATTTTTAACATCTATAAGTTCAATATATCTAACAGAAACACTAGTCATTGAAGCAGAAATATAATTAAAAGAACACATACAAAAATTATTGTCGAATTTTTCACTATAATATATGTGTTGGAAGTAACAGAAGAAATCTCGATTATCAAGAACTATAAACTATATAATTCTGAAATAATCGAAGATGGCGAAGAAGCATGGAGTGAAAATAATTTAAATTCTCATCCTCAATGTTCAAATGATGATGCAGACTTTGAGAGTTCTTATAAAAGACAAGCTGTTAAGTATTGGCGGAATTGGAATATTAATGAAAAAAATAACAACAAAAAGAATCGTCTGCTAAATCAGTGCAAAATAAATTTACAAAAGTTTCATCTGAACGCCAATTAAGACGATGGGAAGAACAATTACATTCAGGTGGAAGTATAGAAAAATTATCTTACATCTCCAAATTTACACATGATAAATTTATTACAGCTGTTGAATAAGGATTCATAGTTCATAATATCGATTTACAAAAATAGACTTTACAAGCTCGAAAAGAAATAGAAAATTTAAATTTATATTTAAAGCATAGTTGGGTATTAAGATTCAAAGAGTCCCACCAAATTGTTTTGAGAAAAATTATGAAATTTGTAACTAGAAGAACAATAGAAAATTCCATTAATTTGCAAAATAAAGCTGATGATTTTCTGAAAAGTGAAACCAATTATCGAACAGTTTGGATCTGAAAATTTTTTAATTCTGATCAAAATGGTTTTCAATTGGAAATTCATTCTGGAAGATCATTGTCTAATCAAGGAATAAAGAAAGTAGAGTGTGTTGTGCAATCTATATCATCAACAACACACTTATGCACCATACAACCAACAATATCGTGTAATGGAAATTTACTGTTATATTTATTTATTGTATTAAAAGAAATTAAAGGTATATTTGGACTAAGAGTACAAGAAATCTTATTTACATCAATAAATGTTATTATAAAAGCATCTAAATTTGGTAAAATGACTTCACTAATTAAATAAATTTCCTTTCACAACAGATTTTCAGATATTGTTTTAAAAAATAAATATAAATTTGTATAAACGAAATAATGAAATTATAATCTCTGTGTCATTTCTATGATATGTTTTATTTAAGAATCTCATAACAGTCATAAAATAGTTATTAATTTAACATTTATATTTCTTACAGATCATTTTAAAATGTGGTTAAAAAAAGCTCATTTTCCAAACACAGTGGTTCTAATAGTGTTCTTCTTATATATTATGCAGGAAAACATGTTACTGCTATTATATCGAAAGGCACTACAGGAAAAATACAACTATTAGATGTTTACGGATTTAGAATTTGAAAAAATTTACTAAAAGATTTTCAGATATTGTTTTACTATTGGAAAGTAATATAAATTTACATGAAAGAAATAATATAATAAAATTACAATCTCTGATACATAATCAATTGTTATCTCCGTGATATCATATCTTATTTAAATATTCGTGGTTTAAAAGTTATACAGTTGAAAGACCAGAAGAATTTGAAAATCCAGTAGAATTTAATTTCGAAAAGTTCAACAACGTGTGATATCGAAGATTGCAACTATAATAAGATGTTCATGATGCAAGAAGTCATTATGTTTAAAACATTTTTTCATCGAGTATCATTATTGTAAACGATACAAAATATAAATTTATTATATATAAACATTATATATAACATTTAGAAATTATTTCATTATTAAGTTTAGAAATTATTAGATAAATGACAAATAAAGACGTTCACAGTTATTTCTATCTATTCCAAGAATCCTTATCTTTTCTTTGAAAAATATGTCATGATTCTGATACATGATACGTGATTTAGAAAGTTATTTCTTATATTTCATTACACATGACGATTTAGACGCGAGATTTTATAACAATTTAAATATACTTTTTATATATATTAAATATAAGTTATTAAATATATATTTTCTAACAATTCCATGTATTTTTAAATGCAACAATTTTTTAAAAATTTATTTTTTAAAGATTCAATCTTTAAGATACAATTTTATTATAAAAGAATGGATTTGGAATAAAATTATTTTTGATTTTTATTCACAGAAGAAATTAATAAGTCAATTCTAAGAATCGTAACTTATTCTCGTAAGAACTTATAATCAGTATTCTAATTTTATGTGTATAGTATGTATCGTAAGACGTAAGATTATTCGTAAATATTTCCAATTTCTTGTAAATATTATAGCTAGTAAAAAGCTGTCTGCAAAAGTATCGTATAAACTTCAAAATTCTTATACCAGGTGTATAAGCTTAAATCCGCTGTTTGCTCATAGGTGACATTAGTGAGCGTTACAAAGCTACCCTGGACACACAACAAACTTTTTTTTATGTGTTTGACATCTGTCAACATTAACCAAGTGCATATCATGAGCAATTTCATACAACAACATACATTTTTTCTTTCGTAATCATGTCTAGTTTTTTGCTAAAAAAAAGCATATGCGGGAAGCTTTGCTTTTCTATTTCAATTTGAAGAAATTGGCTGCCGAATCGTATCGAATGCTTGTGGAGGCCTACTGGTGGCGACAATGCTTTATCGGAAACAACGTGCAGAGATTGGTTTCGCCGGTTTAATGACGACAATTTTGACCTGAGTGACAAGAAGCGTGAAAATCGGCTCAAGAAGGTTGAGAACTGTCAATTGCAGGCTCTTTTGGACGAGAACGATATCGCAAAAAATGTTTGCCGAGCAATTGGGTGTTTCTCAAGCAGCCATTTCCATGCGGCTACATGCCACGGGGAAGGTTCAAAAGATCGGAAAATGGGTGCCGCATGAACTGAACAATAGGCAAATGGAGCGACGCCAAAACACATGCTAAATTCTGCTTGCCAGACAAAAAAGAAAGTCGTTCCTGCATCGGATTGTGACAGACGATGAAAAGTGGATCTATTTTCCTAAACGCAAGAAATCTTGGGTTGATCCCGCCCAACCATCAATATCTTTCTCAAGACCAAATCGCTTCGGAAGACGATGCTGTGCGTTTGGTGGGATCAGGAGGGTGTCATTTACTACGAGCTGTTAAAACCTGGTGAAACTGTTAATGCTCACCAACTGATCAAATTGCACCGTGCTCTGCGTGAAAAAAGGCCGCATTACCGGAAAAGACATGACAAGCTGATTTTCCTCCACGACAACGCACACGTCAACAATGATCCAAAACTACTTGGAGACACTCAACTGGGAAGTGCTATCCTACTCCGCTTACTCATCGGACTTGGCTCCTTCTGACTATCATCTGTTTTCGTCGATGGGCCACGCGCTCGCTGAGCGCTTCGATTCTTACGAAGATGTCCGGAAATGGCGACTTGATGAGTGGTTTGCGAAAGATGAGGAATTTTTTTGACGTGGTATACACAAATTGCCCGAAAGATGGGAAAAATGTATAGTTAGCGAGGGCAAGTACTTTGAATAAATTTGTTTTTGCTTCCTAGGAAAAAAAA
>Ga0157364_1000902_pt1 | contig 23232 bp, 20 predicted proteins | sample AttsexASBM2_FD_111476 | JGI IMG/M metagenome (GOLD analysis project Ga0157364, IMG submission 111476) | Fungus gardens microbial communities from leaf cutter ant in Ribeirão Preto, State of São Paulo, Brazil - Atta sexdens ASBM2 | ecosystem: Host-associated > Fungi > Mycelium > Unclassified ...
ATATATATATATATATATATATATATATATATATATATATACATACACATACATTAGATGTTTCAGAAATAGTTGGCCAAACTCTAAGAGCATATTCCACTCATTGTAAGAATGAAAAAAAGTCACATAAACATGGATTCGGAAACGCTTTCTTTCCAAGTTAAATATTTCTTATTTAAATTGTACGTATTTGTATTTATTATATGTCGGACGGCACGCTTCGACGTTTGAATTTTATTTCTATTCACCTTCTAAAGTAAACAAAGAGTCATTAGATAGGTTTGTATGGAATTAGAATCAGTTTTTAAGCATTTAAGAGTGAAGATAGTATTCATCAATATGGCAACTTATTCTAACATCGAATTGGCGAGTCTAAAATCATATTATCGCTGCGTATGAAAAAATACGAAATAATAAATAAATAAAAAGAGAGTAAAACATTTTTAAACGTCTTCAACAATCCATGCGATGTCGATGCGAAGCATGCGGAAAAAAATCATTTCCAGCAATTTCTGTAATAAAAATATAGCTATAAGTATAAAATAAAAAATAGATACAAGTATGAAATAAAATATACATATAAGTATAAAATAAAATATAAATATAAGATAAAAAAACATTTGTAACTTGGAAAGGAAGCATTTCCGAATCTATGTTTATATGATTTTTTTTATCCTTACAATGAATGGAATATGTCTCTTAAAGTTTGATTAACTATTTCTGAAACATCCTACAATTTTTTAGAAATACTAAATATTTCTCAAAACGTAAATTTTTTTATATAAATCATCAATTTATTATGCTATATATACAATTTGTTATCTAAAACGAAAATAACAGTTTTTACTTGTTTGGTTTGATTATTCTTTGGAAATTTTAAGTAGTCATGAAAGATATGTGAATACATTTATTACATGTTTATAAATTTATAATTATCATGATTGGCATACGTTGATTTTATATAAAAATTAAATATTATAGTGTTGCAGCGGCAATGTAATCGACCGTGCTCAGAAGAAGAAGAGTGTGCCGCAATCTAAATCTGTGGTGCCGCCAATAAAATTAGTATCGGTTGTTACTGGATTAACTGGAGCAAAGCCCGGCCAACAAAAAAGAAATTGCTTCCATCCTGGTATTTCTAGCTTGAGCAGGGATGCTATTGACTTACACGATAAATTGTCGCTCACCAGTATGGGCATGTTAAAGGCCATGCTTAGATACATTTGGCCAAAAGTAAGTAATATTATATTAATTTAAAACAATATGTACAACATTATGTATTCTATTTTTATAGGATGATCCAGAAATACGGAAAAGAGTAAAAATAGCAGTAGGTTTACTTGTAGGAGCTAAAGTCTTAAATGTTCTTGTACCATTTATTTTTAAATATGCGATAGATATTTTAAATGCTCACACCGCAGCAATGTCTGACAGTGCTGTGATGAATTTAACAAGTGCACCTGCAACAGTCGCGACAGTGACAACGTCGCTACTTGTAGGATGTAAGGATACTTATTTTAGAATATCTTAATATTTTAGTAGAGAATTCTTATGATATATATATAGGATTTTAAATAATTCCAGAATAATCTTTGTAGATGGAATAGCACGAGCTGGAGCAGCCGGTTTTAGCGAACTTAGAAATGCGGTTTTTGCGAAAGTCGCACAACACTCTATTCGTAAAATAGCAAAAAACGTTTTTGTTCATTTGCACAATCTCGATATGGCTTTTCATTTGAGTAAACAGACCGGCGCTTTATCGAAGGTAATATATGAAATTTAGCAACTTCTTTTATCATTTTCATGTCAAAAATATTAAAAAAGCTATATGCTATATCTTAAAAAATATTCTTTATATCTTTTTCAGACAATCGATCGTGGCAGCCGTGGTATTAATTTCGTTTTAAACGCCATGGTATTTAACGTTGTACCTACAGCATTCGAACTAGCGTTAGTTAGTGCGATATTGGGGATAAAATGTGGACTAGAATACTCGGCTGTAGCGTTGGGTTGTGTGAGCGTTTATACTATGTTCACGTTAATTGTTACACAGTGGCGTACTAAATTCAGAATACGTATGAATCAAGCGGAAAACGAAGCGGGCAATAAAGCGATAGATTCGCTCATTAATTATGAAACCGTAAAGGTCAGTAAAATGTACTTATTTTTAAATAGATTTTTAAAAATACATATGCTCGCTTGCTTCAGTATTTTAACAACGAGAAGTTCGAAGCGGAAAGATACGATCAATCTTTGAAAAAATACGAAACGTCATCCCTCAAGACTAGCACGAGCTTAGCGATGTTGAACTTCGGGCAGAATGCCATTTTCAGCGGTGCGTTAAGCCTCATCATGGTATTGGCGGCACAAAATATCGTAAATGGTAATTACATTTGTAGTCTAATTTATTATTAAATTATATAGTACTTTTATAAAAAAAAATTAATGCCCTCTTTATTTCTTTTGTATATAGGCACTATGACTGTCGGTGATTTAGTGATGGTGAATGCCTTGTTGTTTCAACTCTCGGTTCCTTTAGGCTTCTTAGGCTCTGTTTATCGAGAAGTAAGACAAGCTTTTATTGACATGCAAACTATGTTTACTCTCATGACAACTGATACTGCAATTAAAGTAAGATTATATTGATATCTATGTGGCAATCTATCTATGTGGCAATCTATTTCTATTTGCAAATAATTAAATTGTTTTTCGGATCTTTATTAATAGTCAAAAGAAAACGCACTGAGATTTTACGTGACGTCAGATTCATCGGAAATTCAATTTAGAAACGTAAACTTCCAATATGTTCAAGGAAAACCTATTTTTAAAAATGTATCATTCACTATACCGAGTGGCAAGAAGATTGCTATTGTTGGAGGATCTGGTTGTGGGTAAGGTATTAGGTATATAAATCTATATAAATCTATATAAATTTTTTAACACATAAATTACTCATCATAAATTCACTAACAATCCATCAGTAATTGCCTTTTATTTTTCTAGAAAAACTACAATTGTGAGACTACTGTATAGATTTTTTGAACCAGATAATGGCAATATTTATATTAATGGTCATAACATTCGAGATGTTGATTTAGACGACCTCAGACAATGTATTTCAATTGTACCACAGGTGAAATCAAATTCTTTTCTTTTAAAGTCAATTATTTTATGTACACTACAGCAGTATACTACAGCATTTTTTATAATACAATATATCATTTATAACAAAAACAAAATTGTAGGATACGGTACTCTTTCATGAAAGTATATTTTATAATTTACACTATGGTAATTTGAGAAAATCGCGCGATGAAGTTTTTGAAGCTGCGAAAATGGCAAATCTACATGACTCGATACTAAAATGGCCACAAGGATATGACACACCCGTGGGAGAACGTGGTTTGAAATTAAGTGGCGGAGAAAAACAAAGAGTTGCAATTGCCAGAGCAATTTTGAAAGATAGTCCTATATTGATTTTCGATGAAGCTACTTCTTCTTTGGATTCCATTACAGAACATGCAAGTTTTAGAAATGCTATATTTACAGAATGATTCGTATAAATTACCGATTTAATTATCGATTTAATTATTAGTGAAATTTGAAGATATATGAAAAAGTAGTAGTTTATATAATGTTCAGTACAAAAGGAAACAATATAGTGAAACAATTATTTTATGGGTGGAGACATTGGGGACATTTTAAGGTCAACGTCATTTGATGAATTCAACACACTTGTTCAAACTACTACTTTTTCATATATTTTCAAATTTCACTAATAATTAAATCGATTGCTTTATATAAAAAATCATATACAATCCCTGTACATAGTCATATTTAAATATCTCTCCTACATTCCTTTAATATAAATAATTTTTTAATATAAATAATTTCTTTACAGAACATACTTGATGCCCTGCGTAATGCAACCGAAAAACGGACATCAATTGTGATCGCACATCGTTTATTGACAGTTATGGATGCTGATGATATACTTGTATTAGATCAGGGTAATTTAGTTGAAAGAGGAACACATGAGTCATTGTTATCTATACCAAATTCTTTGTACAGTAAATTGTGGGAAACTCAATATTTAGGCATGAAAAAATCACAAGAACAAAAAGAGAAAAATCAAGCTGAACAGTTTAATTAAAGATAGTGTAAACATATACTGAATGAAAGTTTTAGCCTTTTCAAGTAATTACCTCAAATGTTGTCTTATAGTTAGGCTTTAATAAATTATGTAAGATACAAAAATAATTTCACAAATAATAAAATATGTATTACATTTATATGTTGTACATACAAATGTAAGTATTAAAGATAAGTGACAATATTTGTTACAAAGTCAGTGTACATATTAATATTAAATAAACAAATGTTACGCTCGTAATCTTATTACAAGCCTTCTATTATGTACATATATCTGAATAAGTATTTCTTTCTCTCTCTCTCTCTCTCTCTCTCTCTCTCCCTCTCTCTCTCTCTCTCTCTATTATTATATAATTATATGTATAATTACACTTTGATTTGAAACTTGTAATAATATGAAATAATACATTCTTATGTATAATATGCAATAAAAATTAAACATAAAATCATGTGACAAGCAGAATAAAGAAATCAATACATGCACAATTTTTCAATTAAATTAAAAAATTAAATTTTTGATTTATTATGAATTTAATTTGATCAATAAACAGTAAATAAAAGACTAATGCTCATTTCCACTAATGTAGATTAACTTGAATCTCGGTTCAACTTACTCATCATTTTTTTCCAATTTTTAGAACTAGAAAAAGACGAAGAATAAGTTGAACTGAGATTAAAATTAATCTATATTGGAAATGGGCATAAGATGTTTCAGTCAAGTCTCCTGAGCAGTCACCTCAGCCATATTGAATTGTAACGTCATAAACGAAAAATGACACGTTGATTTTTCTTGCATGCCATTTGTAAATAAAGAAAATTTGGATGAAACAAAATATTGAGATTACTTTAAAACACTTGTAAAAAATAGACTGAAACTATCCTTATCTTCCCCAACAATCAGTAAATAGTAAAAAATGTAAATTGCGTCTATTAGTTTTTACTCAATAAGCATGTGTAATCTATTTTCACGTGCCTTTTACTATATATTTACTAACTATCAAAGAAAATAGAATACTTTTTTACAAAGCTTAATATATGTTGATTCGCAAAGATTCCTTATTAATCATAAAGAAATTAGATAAAATATGGCAATAGGAGTCAGGCGCGGTAATTATTGCACAAAACAAACAATGTGGATATAACACAAAACTCTTTATTAGAAATCCGCTAGCAGGTTACCTAATAATAAGTTTTATGTCATATTTACATTTTGCGCGACAATTACTGCGCCTGACTTCTATTGCCCTATCTATTTTAACAAATTTACAAAGCTTAAAACGATTTCAATATTTTGTTTCATCTAAATTCTCTTTATACATGGCATGCAAGAAAAATTAATGTATCGGATCATTTCTCGCTTATGACGTCACGATTCAATATAGCTGAGTTAAGTACTCAAGAGCCTTAAATTTATTTCATTTTAGAAAAGGATTTTGAAAAAGCATTGATTACTAATACTTTCACAGATGTTGCCTTGACAACCATTTGAAACAATTATGGTCGCTGACTAGCCTACAATAAGTGTTTGACAATTCTTCGACAATTTGTCTATAAAGATGGATTGTACGCAATTACAATGCGAGTTATAATACGCTGCGTATAAATATAAAATGCAAACTGAAACCTCTATTTTACCAGTAGTACAACTTAATGTGCACAGAACAATCACTAGGTAATTCAAATTTTGAAAGTATCATATAAATTATAACGTAATATTAGATGAAGATATAAGAAATATTATAAGGTTTAGTACATGCATTTTAATATTTTTAACTAAAAATTTAATATCTTATCTGTTAAATATGATGTACATTATATATATATATATATATATATATATATATATATATATATATATATATATATATAAATTATAGAAAAGCAAAACCTTCAAAAAACTCTGACTCTGCAACACTGGAATCCAAAAAGTTGTCTCCTTGTAGAAATATATTATTTCCATTGAGTAAAAAATGTTTAAATCCCTTGCTCGGTTTGTATAAGAATTATTAAAATACCTGTTTATTTATAATCTTATCACATATTATATTATTTAAAAAATTTATAATATATATTGAATATATTCAAATAGGTGCACCATATAGAGGCACTATGAAACAACAATCGCTGTCAGATGAATCAAAATCCGGTAATAAAAATATTCTTGGGCAAAGGGTAATGTCAGCGAAAATGCTTCGTTTTAAACAGTTACAAAATCAATTAGCTGATGCACATTATCATCTCAATGTAAGTATAGAAAATATGCTGACATATATATTTAATACTGAAGATATTTTTTTTTAACATGAAACTAATTTCCTTATATTTTTTAAGGAACTAGCAAATGAAAACAGATTATTAAAAGCATTACAAAAAAGACAAGATTCTGCATTAAGGCGTTATGAAGGAGCAAATGCTGAGTTACCAAGACTTATAAATTCGCATCACGAAGAATTGCGAGTACTTCAAACAAAATATAAAAAATTAAAAGAATTACACAAGGATACATGTAATTTGCTAAAAGAAAGAGAAAACGAACTTTATTCTGCGAATGTGAGTTTTTAATTAATACATTCCTGTATATTATATTTTTATTTTTAATATGCATTCATAAATTTCCTAACATTTTTCTTTATAGTCACAAAATAAGCATCTATTGCAACTTAGTAAAGATCGAAATCTCGAAGAGAGAGAAAAATTACAATTACAATTAACTGACATGAATTATAAAATGCAACAACAACAAGAAACTATTCAGGTAACTTTCAACATTTATTTTCAAAAATTACATTTATATGAGAATAGCAGAAATAAGATAGATTATATTGCAAAACTGCAGCTTTAGCTGAAATATCTTTTTGCAGCTATTACACAGGAAACTTACCCTTGAAACTAAGAGCTTGAAGCATCAATTACACATCGAGATTTCTAAACATAAGGAAACACAAAAGAACTTACAAGAGACAATAGAGAAATTGAAAAGTTTAGAATGTTTATTAGACAATAGAGAAAAGAGATTATATTATAATGGTCAATTGCCAATTTATAACAAAGAAAAAAATCTAGGTAGCCATTCTCTCACAAATCTCAGGTATAAAAATTATATATATGCATCTTTTCTCATAATGTAAAAAGTATTTATATGCAGGCTCTGTATTTTAGCATTTCTAATCCAATTAAATCGTCTAACAGAAGTAAAAGGAGTGAAAATGGGTCAAAGGATAATTTGGTAAGCTTGTTATTTATATGCGATTAAGCATAATTAAGCATTAAGATTCTATAAATTTAATGTAATTGCAGCCATCACTTGACATATTGGAATCCAATGATGATGAAAAAGTAACTCAGCCAAATAATATTAATCACAATCAATCGGTAGATCAGTTAAAGTCAGAAACAATGGCAAGTTTGCAACAGATACGAAAATTTCGTTTACAAAGATCGCCACACATGCGTAAAAACGCTCATTCTATGGATGACTTAAGATTTAGGTCAAAGGATTCTGAAAGTACGCATGATAATGAAAAAGTCATATCGATAAATTACAAATCAATATTGAAGAAAGATGAATTAAATAATGATCAAGGTGAAAGTGGCAAATTAAGAAAATTATTTAGTAAAATAAAAAATCAGAATACACAAAAATTACAAAAAGAACTAAGGGCTGAATTCGATCATTCATCTGATGATGGAGAAAGTGGAAACCCTTGTGAATATTACACTCAGTCTTACGATACTCCACAAAAATCTAGAGAGTTGTATGTAAGGTATGCATATTACAAAACTATATTTTTCATAAGAAATCATGTAAAGCAATGTTATATAATTAAATCTTTTTATGTAGTAGTATATTTATTTTCTGTGTCTAATTAATATAATTAATATAACGATCTTCTGATTTTTTATTCTTGTGTCTTGTATTATAGACTGATTAACAGTACAGATGATACTTTGGACGATATAATGAAAAAGGTAGACAGCAATGAGGAGGAAGAAGAGTTAAGCACACGTCTAATGGAAAATTTAATGTTTCAAAACCACAGTGAAACAAAATTATTACATCATAGAAAAAATGATCTTTATGATAGCGGTTCTGAAAATGATGTTGATTTCGAAGGAAAGATAAATATGAATAGAGATTCTCCCATTGAATATAAAAGCAATGATTTTCAAACCAGTTTATCTAAGTTCGCTAAAGAGCAGTTCAGTAAATCTTTTAATAGTGTTACTCATTTAGAACACAATGCTTTGGACATCACAAAACAGTCTATTGGGAAATTAAAGGATGCACAGTTATCGAGAATATCTAATAATACTTCGGATGATATAAGCTTAGAAAATGTAGAAGTTCCTCAACAATCTTCAAACTTAAACAGAACATGGCTGGACAAAGGACAACTTTTAGAAAGTAATGGAATAGATGACTCTTCCACAGATATGAAAAAAGAAGATTGTATAAAAAAAAAAGAAATAAGATACTTGGAAGAAAAGTCAGTATATGCTGACATGTCATGTGATAAGGTTTATCATGATACAGACAATGCATACGAAGAAATGAAAAATTTGTCGACATTGGAAAGAAAGAAGGTTGAGAAGGACTTACGGGAAGCTTATGAAAAGGAATCTACATTGAATTATTTGGATGGGAGCATTCGGCCTGTGTATAATTTAGAAAAAGAATATTTTAAGCTTAAAGACGAAACATTCAGTGTAATACACCGCAGTAATGAAGAAACATTAGATAAACCTGGTGCCAACATAGAAACGCAAAATAAATTGAACACTACATTAAATGTTGATGTATCTCAGATTGAGCAGACTAATAGCGCAAAGAGCGAGATAGTACAGGTAAAACAAACAAATGAAAAGAAAAAAACAATTAATTACAACAAAGAGAAACTGTTGGCCACAATGAAAGCTATCGATGACAACGAAAATATTGAATTCCTAAGTCAAGGATTCAAGGATCATAATGTGAATAGAATGCAGATAATGGAGAATCTACATCGCGGTTTACCAGCGCACTCAAAACCGAAACGCGATATTATTAGAGATATATTTGAAGATAATCCTATAGAAAGTAAAGTCAGGGGCACTTGTAGCAAATCTCACTAAAGTGATCACATCATAATAAATAGTACGAACTTATATTACACTTTTGTCTTGCCTCCCTTAATTCTACTGTCCTTTACGTGCAAACTTTATCAAAAAATGAAATATTTAAAGAAAAAAATATATGTTATATTTTTTCTTGTTGTACTACAGTTTTTATCAACTTAATTGTTTGAGAGTTCTATTAAATATTAGATATATTTTCTCAAAAATAAATAAAAAGGAGCAAAATGTATATTTTTAAAAACTCAATTATAAAAAAACACTAAAATAAAAAAAAATAAATAAATTTTTAACTTTTAATCATATTATTACTAGCCAAAGAAGTTCTACTTGGTTTTATTCAAAAAGAACACATGCATTTATTGCCGATTGTGATTGCCTTAAATCGCCTCCGCAGCAATTATTTTAGTTTAAATTACAGCCTCTTTTGCAAGAATTTAATCAAGGATCTTAGCTGCACGTGTAGTCATGTCAAGACCTTCTTCACGTTATTTTTAATTGTTCTAATTCTGAAACTCAAACTCGTTACATTGGAACTAACCAATCGCATTTGCTGTTCAGAAGAATTGACTAATCACAGTTGATCGACCGATTAGATTAATCGGAGTTGGTGAGATCCCAATTCGGAGTTTTCGTTCTTACGAAAAGTCACAGTTTTGCTGCGAACTGCGACCTCTACATAAACAAGGTCTGGCCGTATTGTCTTTGATTTTCAACAGGAGGCTCCGACAGCTCTGACAGGAACTATTAAGCAATTAAGCAGGAAGAAGATAATCAATTGTCAACATGTCACGAACAGGAACGAAACTCGATGCAAAGAAAGTGGCAAGTGTCGTGCTATTTTGAAATATTTGTTATGTGATATCAGTTCGCCATTAATAATCTGCTTAAAAAACCATTCTTATTCATTTCGAATACAAGATTAGTATCAAATGGAGTCTTGAGGTTATGATGTGCCATGTGTTCTTTTTCATATATCTTTTAGACTATTGCCAGGTCTACAATGAGTCTGTAATCGGAAGTTTTAGACTTAATCGATGAAGTTGCCCAATAGCCAATTTGTACAACTGACGCTGATTGGTCAACTTCACTCATTAAGTCTAAGATCCGACATATAGGATATAGCATTTTTAACATTACAACTATTACAATAAAAATTATATATTTGTAATTTTTTATCAAAATTACTCAAATTTATAACGATATCTTTTTTGTAATTTATTACAATATACAAAGGATTAAATTGATTTTTTCATCTTTTTTTGTTACAGAACTCTGAACTGTTTACCTTAACTTATGGTTCGATTGTGGCTCAGTTACTCCAGGACTATGACAACATGGAGGATGTTAACAAGCAACTGGAAAGAATGGGTTATAACATTGGAATACGATTGATAGAGGATTTTCTTGCAAGGACTGGCTCTGGCCGATGCTATGATTTTAGGGATACAGCGGAGAAGATTCAGAGTGGCTTCAAAATATTCCTAGGCATAACACCATCGATTACTAATTGGAGCCCAGCTGGTGACGAATTCTCTCTGTGCTTCGAAACGAATCCATTAACGGAATTCGTGGAATTACCAGATAATTATTCGAATCTCAAATACTGTAATATATTGCCTGGCGTGCTCAGAGGAGCCTGTGAAATGGTGCAAATGGAAATCGCCTGCTGGTTTATTCAGGATCAGCTTAAGAATGACAATTTGACCGAACTGCGTGTGAAATTTGTTAAAAGGTTAGAAGATGCAATACCAGCGGGTGAAGATTGAATGTATTACTTAAATATGTGCAAACGATATCTGTGATATCATATATATCGTTTTAATGATTAAAATATATTATATCTTTAAGTTTAAAATATATTGTATCTTAATAATTATTTCTGTAGATCTTATTTCAATGTAGATTAACTTTAATCTTGATTTCATTCATTGATTTCATTTTATTTTTTTGTAATCCTTATAGAAAATTCTCAACATATTTCATATAATTTTTCAGAATTTTTATAGAAATTTCTAGATTTTATAATCTTTTAACAAATTTCTCAGAATATATAAATTGAAACACTTTTCAAAATGCTGAAAAAGCATCTTTTTTAGAATTTTTCATATGTAAATTCTTAGTTTTGTGTTGTTGAAATATTCTAAGTCTCCTTTTATAACTTTTAATAAAATCTTATCAAATCTGAAAATTTTTAAATACTTCTTCAGAAATTACAAAATAAAATAAAAATATTTCAAAATTTTCTTAGAACTTATATTTTATATGATAAATTCTAAGAAAAGATACAGACTTTCTCAATATTTCTGAAAAGTATTCGAGTTTGTATAAAACTTATGAGAAAAATTTTCAGCAGGATAAAACTAGAAAAAATTTAAAACAAGTTGAATGAAAGTTAATCTATATTGATAAAAATGGATACGAGGGGTGTATTTTCACCGCTTGTATTCTGCAAACTTTCAATTAAAGAAAATAAGTGGATTTCTTTTCATGTTGATATCAGCGATAGTGAGATAGGCAATACATGATACTAAGTTTATTTACTAAAATTGTCTATCAAATTATTTCCTATCCTATTAAGATAAAAAAATTATATTTCTTTTTTAAGTATAACTATAATATTTTTTGTCGTTCTATGTGAAATGTATAAAAAAAATTTCCTTCTAAATGATTAATGACAGTTTTTCTTGCAAACAGTCCATAATCCATAATGTGTCCAATATTAGATACATATAGCTATGTGCCTACACTATATATATATATATATATATATATATATATATATAGGTTAGCTTAGGTTATGTTTCTATTGCAATTTAAATACAAGTTCATAAGCTTTGATTTAGATGTTTTCTGCGATTTTGTATTTCTTTCTTTTTTATTTTAATTGTATATGAAGTGTACTTCATATACAAAGTGAACATACATTCTGATCATAATATATAATATAAAAAAACTGTTATTATAAAAGAATAATTATATATATATAGCGGAGTTCTTAACATATTCTATGAACTTTGATAAGTAACTGTCAGTGTTTTTTATCATTTATTTTTTTATTTTTATCTGACATTTTATGACATTTTATTCTCATCAATCACTTTTAAATCACTTTGAAATCGATAATAATAATAATTCTTCAGATATTCTTCATATCGCTGTCTTTGTATAATGGAAATAAGATGCAAGTATTGTTGTAAATCCCTTTTCAAGGGTGATTCTATTTTGTTTAATGCACATCATGAAGTAAAACCAAAACAACAAATAAATGTAGGATGCCATGCGGATGAATCTGATTGCTGCTCATATACGACTCCCGAGAATGCACCAAATTGGATTATGAATGCTATCAATCAAGTATATCTTCTTTATTAAGATTTTAAAAATATATGTATATATGAATCAAGATAATTATTTTTTTTAGGAATCTTGGACTAAGGGAAAATTATATTGTCCGTACTGTAACAATCGCTTAGGATCTTTCAACTTTGTGAATGAACTCAAATGTTACTGTGATAAATATGTGAAGCCACCCATAAGGATAGTTAACTCTAAAGTAGACATATTATATGAAAGTTTAAAATAATAATCAGACAACTTTCTCTCTATGTATACATTTTCTGTTTCGTGTGTACATATTATAATATATATTTATAAGAACTATCATCATAAATAACACTTGTGAAATCGTGAAAAATATATTTTTGCAGAAATCTTTTTTTTATATTATTTAAAGTAAATCATATAATAACTTATTTTGATTAATATATAAATTAATTTTTTACTATGTTTATATGATGAATAGTGACACAATCTATTATATATAATCACATATAAACTTCTATCTTAATTTTTACTTAGATCTTTTTATCTTTTTTATTTAATTCATATTTACGTTTAGTTACAGCTTTTCCAACTTATGTGTATTGTGTCTCTATATATATATATATATTGGCAAGGATGCATCAGAGATCTCAATTTATATAACATAATATACATTTAATATATTTTTTCAAATGCAATGGTATTGCATGATATATCAACTATAGACAACATTATCAAGTGCTGCTATTTACTATATGTACAGTGTAAAATACAGGATTTCTTTAGATTATGTATAAAATTTGAATATATAGATTTGATGTACAATGTATATCAATGTGTAATTGTGTTAAGTGGAAACGTTGTTATTATAAATTAAGTTGCTGTTATTATAATTTCTAGTTTTAATCATCACTTTGCGATATTAAATAATATTATTTGTAACGTTATTTTAAAATGTGAATTCTTTTTAGTTTCTTTGGATCTCTGTGACTTTTTGTATATATATATTTTGTAAAATATTCGCTGACTTTTTATGATGATTATAATGAACGTTCAAATTCATTAGATGTTATTTAAAATGTGCTGTAGTAATATCACACTTTACAATGAATTCAATATTAATCAAAAAACGTTTAGTCAGCTAAGAATTAATTGAAAAAATTAATCCATGTTTTAATAATAGTTTTAATAATACATTTTGTCCTTTTCTTTAATTTTAGATATGATAATTTTTATTAGGATTCTTGTAAACAATGACAACATTTATATATATTTAATATTAGAAAAATATTGTATACATGATATATTTTTTATCACTTGCGAAAAAAATTTTTATAACAGGTTTTACTAAGAGACAAAATAAAATATATTTTTATTAACAAGTGTAACAATTAGTTTAATAAGTCGCGTTTCAAATAAGTAGATTCTATATTTTGTTCATATATAGTTTTGCACTATTCATTTTCACTACATAATTAATTTTTTTAAATTTGTTTTTGATTTTTCAAATTTTCAAGTGATTCATCATAGTGAAAAAAAAGAATGTAAAATATTATAAAAAAATATATATAAATTTTTATATAACTTAATCAGATAAAAATGGAGCATGAATGGGATCCTTATATAACGCAGTTTTATATTCAAGGCACATATGGTCCACTAAGCAATGTTATGTAAAACAGTTCAGCGCTACGTATATATAAAAGTCAGTTGATCCATTCACGATATCATTACGAAGAAGTCGTAAAACCAGAATATGATAGTGCAATCATGCAATAGAGCAATCATTATTATACAAAAATATTGCTTAGACCAACTAGGGGATAATTGAATGATATTTCAATGTAAAAGAGAGCGCAATGCAGTTTAATTTAATTAAACTATATATGTAATATAGTGATATTGAATCAACCAACGTCAGACATGAAAAGCAACCTCCTATTCGCGCATTGATATACAGTACATCCTTTTCTACATGCTTTTTAATAACAATCGACACAGAATATTACAGCCCAATGAAACTTAGACGCTACAACTGGAACATCTCATCTTGCTGCTGCTCGAGTCTTTGCAAGGAAGTCTTTACTCTTCTTCCTTGCGTCATAACTACAGCAGTTGGAAAGTTATGCATATCACTAGAGGACACTGGTCTGATAGAGTCAGAGGAGGACGTTGAGTAGATATTCGATGTGGTGGGAAATGAGTTTCGCAATTTAGCAGACCCACGCCGTCGTTGTACGTAAACGTCATTACCATCAGTGCAAAATCTGTAAAAATAATTTATAGATGTAAAGATATTATTTAGAATTTAAGGAGTTACTACCTTAAGGAGTTACCTTAATATCTTAATTAAGACAGTTTATTACATCTTAAGACTGTACTTAAAATACTTAAATATAAGAATTATGAATACCGATCTTCGAGAGAAATTTTTATTTTTTATAAGCTTGTCTTTCATATTTTTATTAAATCATCACTTTTTGTATAAAACATATGTTAAATATGTAAGTTTCATCGAATGTATATAAGGTATAGAAAATAACTTACTCACTGTTCCCTTGAGTGCGTTTGACGTCTCTCTTGGCATTGGCTATCGAGCTATCCATCTTAGCTAAGAAATCATTAACTGAACCTTCATCATCAATAGATGACGATATCGAAGAAGGACTAGATACCTATGAAATGTAAATATTCATAAGGCATATATATCAAGGAGTAAAATGAAAATTATTGATGATTCCAAACTTTATTTACATTTGGAGGGACATCATGCTCCTCAGAAGTTGCCGATTCGTCATTGCACATAGAGGCAGAACTGTCTGTGCTGACAGGAATAAGCAAATGTTCCCGTAAAAATAAACTATCCGATGCCCATAATCTATTAATCCTTCTTATTTGTTCTGTCTGTAAAAATTAGAAAGTTAATTCTACATTAGAGGTAACATTTTTTACCTGGAGCAAATGAAGTATTGATTAAAATATTATTCTCGAAGCAAATCAATAAAATAAAAACTATAATATACACTGGAAAAAAATATAATATATAATATATTTTTTCTTTAAATATTTTATTTCTCAATGAAGTTTAAAACTCAATAGAATTACGAAAGACAGAAGTAATATAAGTTTTGTACTATTATAATTCTCAATGCAATCGTTTTAGTGAATTTGATCACTCGTATTATAATTAGATTAGTAACATTTAAAAAAAATGTTAGTATGAAGTGTCTTTGGATATCGGCAGAATTATTTGCAGGGGTGCAAAAGAATTTATGATATAAATTCAAGCGCCAATTGACACTAGATGAATTCATTGACAATATGACGAACAAATTTGACAGTAACTAAGATGATTCAAGTTTTTGCTCTAATAAGATTTTCTAAAATGAATGTTCTAAAGTTTTATTACAAATATTAATTAATATTTATGCATTGAGTTTCTGTTCAATTAAAAAAATTATACTCTGTATTAAAGTTATACTCTGCGACTTCTTTTTTTCTTGTATTTTTCTTGTTTTTATTTTTTTATTTCTCACTTATTTCATAAGTCAATGGAATGCAATTATACCTCTTTATATTAAAGGCTTTATATAAATTACATTAAGTGAAATAGATTAAGAAATGTTTAAATACAAATAAGATGAAAAATGCCAATTTCTGTGGAAACAGATTTATATAAAGTATCTAAATGTGGTACAATTTAATAAATTTTAACAATAAAATAAAATATGTATATTCTGTTAAATATACAATAATATCATTATTAGGTATTTAATCATTTAAAATGTTTGTATGCTTTTATACATAAGTTTGCTAATTTCATGTACAACAGTCTTTAATATGCACTAATATAATATAATGTAAATAATTTTATTGATATGAGATTTATTACAAGTATCTCTAATGTTGGCATTCCAAGAATAGATATGGACACAGAGATAATTCGCGGAACACATAGCTTCACATAGAAAGTATCTGTGGAAGTCTTAAAAGTATTAAGCATTTCTAACTTTACTTTCTATGGGATTCTTTTATAAAAGATACATTGTTCATTTACAATATAACAACATTTCATTCTCATTCTTTTTCTACAACTAAATAATGATATGTAGTTTTAGAATTGTGTCATTGTTGTAATAAATGAACATATTAAGACAACATATTAAGACAAATAAATGAGAGGACAATGCACATGGATGAACCATACCGTAACTCCATATTTAAGGGCTATTCCTTGGAGGGTGTCTGTAGGGCACACTGTGTGCTTCACCAAGCTCTCGGTCCGTGTCATGTGCTTAGCTGTGCTTCCGTACTTCTTCAGGGTTCTTCCAGTATCTCGAATGCATCGACGCTCCTCCATCTCTCTGGCACCGTTCCGTTCCATCGTTAGGCCACCAGGACGCTCACGAAGGATCGGGGCGTACCATAATTCGCGGACGTACGTCTCGGATTGCGCGTTTCCGAGTGATAAACTCGCACGAGTCTCACATAACCTGTCTAAGAATTTGATGGATTAGACGATTTTATTTTTCGATTGTCGACGACACCTAGCAAGAATCTCGTATCGTTTCATTGATCTTATCTTCCTCCGTAAGCAAACGGGAGGACGAGACTGCAAAGAGGACCTAACCACTTACGAGGCGCGTGGAACAACAAATCACTCGAAGAAGTTGAAGTAAGCGTCCAGCTCTCATGCCTGGTACAGTGTGCACGCGTCTACGGAAAACTTTGTCATTTCTCTCGGGATCATCGACGACTCTCAGTTTGATTTGTCTCCTCGATTCGGTCGGATCACGGGGAATCACGAGATCGCTCGCGGTTTGTGTTCTATGGCTGATCGTATTTAGCTTCAGTTGATTAGCGCGATCGTACCTGAATGGGAGTCATGCTTTCTTTTTTCCTCTTTCTCTTTGAAATAGCAATAATCGCGATGCGTACGCTGAAAGATGGTATTATGCGCAAAATGGGAAAGTGAAAGGTGAGTAAATTTGTAGAATTGTTCTTCTGTCCCAAGAAGAATGGGAAAAAAATTCTACAAATTTATACTCCAGTTCGCGCTCATTAAAGAAAACCATTCGTAAGAATTATCCTCTTCCTCCTGATATTAAGAAATGTGCTCCCCTCCCCCCGCAATTTTACGCGCCATGGAAAAAAAAAAGATCATATCACATGAAATTTTTCTCGAGGAACAAGATCGATCGGATTAAGATTTGTCTGGGAATGTAAAATAAGAAAATAATATGGAATGAGATTTTAATAAAAAAATGTTCATTATAATACGTTACACAGTTATCTATTTTTAAATACAATATATTACAGAAAGAGAAACACACAATTATAATTTATTGTTATTAATATTATGTCTATTTAGCTTACAATTATTATTATTATCATTACTATGTGCTAGCCTCGATGAATATATAAGGCAGCAGGAAAAAATTATGTGTAATGGGAGACTAATTATGCATATATATATATACTTTTTTATTTAGGGCAACTGTATAGTTGATTATTACGATTGTATTAATCCCCAGTAGCTGTGCAACAGTAACGGCGATATTGGTAATAAATAGTTAACGTAAGGATAAATATTACGCTACCGCGGCAGTGTACTTCCTGGATTCTGTGGGTAAGGGGCTGATTCCTCTAATTATCAGGACTTATATCAGCTAATATTCTACATGATACCCCTCCCCGCTATTCCAAATAATTATCAGCTACTTAATGATGATCGAACATCAACAAGCAGCGTTTATATCATTTAAAATTATTTTTCCCCCATAACTATGTCTCAGATAAGAGTTATTGATAATTTCTTTTCATTTTCTTTATGAATAACTACACGAGCGATTTGATTTCTTTATAAATCGATACCTTGAAAATGGTAGAACAATCAGAGTTACAACGAAAATATATCGGATGCGTGCGTGCCTGCGTGTGTGTGTGTGTGTGTGTGTGTGTGTGTGTGTGTGTGTGTGTGTGTGTGTGTGTGTGTGTGTGTGTGGGGTGTTTCGTATATACGGTGTGGACACATAAAGTTATATAAGGCTATCTAAAATGAATACGAGTACAAAAACTGCTTGATTTGATGTAATAGTAGAAATTATTTTGATGCGAGTGTATCTTGGATTTTACACATTTCACACAAACACTTTGGCGAGAGCGTCGGCGCCGGCGCTCGCTATAAACGGTCGTGATGGATGGAACGCTACATCCAGAATGCTTTCGTCAAATTTCTTCCGATGTGCTGTTATTTCCTGAACACAAGTCTTGTTATCCATGTTCCATAATCTTATACTGCAATCATGACCTGCACAATAATAAATAAGAAGTTACATTAAAATGTATATTTTTTTATTTTTAACTGATTGGCAATTTTGTACTATGAAATTATCGCGATAAAATTAATCATGATATGTTTTTTCTCTTACTTACTTCCTGAAAGTAAATATAAACCATGAGGATCTACAGCGAGACTAGTAACTGCGTCTAAGTGCGCTACCATTGCGTGAGCAAGAGTAGCTGATCGGTGATCGTAAAATCGAATGTGCCGATCTTCATGTGCGGCTACAACGAGCGGTAACGTAGGATGTGCTACTACGCGATTCACGCCTTTCGTCTCGTTTGCCTCGAGTCGCGCCACGATCGCGCCGGTTTCAGTATCAAATACCACGCAAGCTCCTTCATAAGCTACGACCAGCTTGTGCGGGTCGTCCCTGATAAAATCAACCGAAGTCGGTATACCGTCTATAAAAGAAGAAAAAAGAAACTATTATGACAAATAATCTTAAAAATGTACAACACAGAGAGGAACTTACATTTGATCAATATTTGCTAGATAAAGCTGTGCGAATTCGAGACACAAGTCCCATATTATAATCTAACATAATTTAACATATAATTTGCTACTTGCTAATCATGATCTAATAGCGCATTGTTGTTTAAAATGTTAGATAACGTTTGCGTACCTTGTTCTGAAACATATGTATTGAGAAGAGGTTGTGGAGTCTGTGGGGCCCACAATTTTACAGTTCCATCTGCACTAAATGATAGCATGGTACGAAAATACATGCTCAAGCCCCAAACAGCATTCGTGTGTCCTGTTAATGTATGACTAAGGACACTTGGTTCATACGAGTCATATGGATCAATGTTAGCTGATGGAAGCGTCCAGCAATGAATATTGCCGTCTAAACCACCGCTGTAACATCGATTGCCCATACTGCACATGGCCAGACACAATACAGGACCAGTGTGTGATCTAAATGTGTAAAGTGGTTCTACATCTAACGAGGCTGACCTACAACAAGATAAAAAAGGATATAATAATAAACACAATATATTTGTAAGTATAACATATATCTTTAAAATAAGATATTGCAATTAAATAGTTATTCTCATAAAATTTACGAACTTTTTCGCTGGTACAGTCTTATGAAGGTTCCACAACTTCAGCGTATGATCATCGCTCGCGGTGATGAGGACTGGATCTGTGGGATGGAAGACGAGTGCCCTGACAGCGTCAAAGTGCGATCGTAACGTATATTTCGCATTCCATGTTTTCCTGAACGTCTCTTTTGTGGTGGAAACCATCTGTTGGATAAAACAATGCCATTACGAATATAAATGAATCATATCGAATCATCTTGTGCGATATAGGAAGGATTATGGTAACTTACATCATACGATATTTCTGCGTCGTTGTTAACACATAATTGTTCTAATTCTCCTAATTCCAATGTAGAATCACCTTCTTTATTTGGGCGTCTCGGGTCTGGTTGCAATCCTCTATGTAATGCTGCATCTTCAGGGAAGATATTAGATTGATAAATCGTAAACCGTAACAATATTATAAATATATTACATTGCAAATATATACGAGATATTCCAAAATTAATGACTCAAAATATTATAGCAAAAGTTTTTAAAAATTAAATAAAAAAGTTATTTATAAATTTTTATTTTAAAGAATACTTTCTGAGATATAAAAGTTTAAGTATCTACGTCAATTACAGATTTTACGTTTAGATAATCACTTATAAATACATTATAAAAAATATTAAGTGTGTTGAAGTGCACATTCACCAATATTCACTAACATATTCATGGGCAGATAGCCCATGAATGTAGTTCTAAAATGTAGTCTAAATGTAGTTTGTAACTGACTATATTTAAATTCTTACTATTTCAAAAATTACTATCTAAAATAAAAATTTACAAATAATCTTTTTATGTAATTTTTGGAAAATTTTCTTGCTATAGTATTTTGAATTGCGAATTTTAGCATATTCTGTATTATGAGGTGTATGTGACAGAGATTTACATTTTGAAATATAGAAACATCTAAAGAATGTATAAAAATTATTATGGATACTACTTACTCCATTCTGAAGAATTCATTTCCAAATGAATAGAACCAGGTGGTGATTCTTCAATTTCTGTGAGAAGGTTTAATTCGTTTAACACTTCTTCTGCTTCTGCATCTGTATCAACATCCTCCGCTAGAAGAGGAATAGATGCCTGCAAGACAAAAACAAAAATAATATATTCAGTGATCTAAAGCCTTGGGACGCTCATATAGAATGCTAGAGATTCGGATTCCCCAGTCGAGATAATATTTTTCGCAATAAGCTTATTTACAGATATTAATATGTTATCCAACATTAAGATCTTTATAAAATACTTGAGCATTAAATTAGTAAATTGCTAAGCAATTTAATTTGTGACATTACTACTGCAGTTCAATCGGTTTGCGTTTCAAGACCGAAAAATCAATTCAGTGCAATTTAAACAATTACATAGATAATATATAAATTCGCATAGAATTATTTAAGCATTTAAGGTCCAGCTTGATCATTGAAGGCTTTCTTTTCTTTTTTGTTGTGTGTTTATATGATCCTAGAAACTAAAAATTCAGATTAGGAGAGCATCCCCCAATGATCTTGATCTTGATATATGTTGTCAAGATCATGATTCTGAATGAACCTCCAACAAGTTTTAGCCGTCGATCGCCTTTCGTTAAAAAGTTATTAACAAAAAAGTTCTACTATATAAAAAATAAGAATTCTCTGTTTTAAAAAGTTATTAACAGTGAGGCAAGAAAAAAATTCTGTTATATAAAACAAAAATTCTTTGCTTTAAAATAAAAAAAAAGAAAGTAGAAAGTCACTTCACGTAGAAAATCGAAAAGGATGTAAAGTTTACATAGATAGAAATATGTGTCTTTAATTTAAAAAAGAAATACTCAAAGTACATATGAACTAATAATAAATAGAAATAGAATAAGTGACTTTCTTTTTTTTATTTTAAAGGAGAAAATTTTTGTTTTATATAGCAGAATTTTTTTTGCCTCACTGTTAACAACTTTTTAAAGCAGGGAATTTATTTTAAAGTAAAGAATTTTTGTTTTTATATAGAAGAACTTCTTTGCCTTACTGTTAACAACTTTTTAAAGTAGAAAATATATTTATTTTAAATATTTTTAATATTTATTTTAAAACAGAGAATTTTTGTTTTTGATAGCAGAATTTTTTGTGTTATCAACTTTTTAACGAAAGTCAACCGACGACTGAAACCTGTTGGAAGTCACTCAGGATCATGATCTTGACAACAAGGTCAAGATCATTGGAGAATACTCCCCTATTCTGAATTTTTATTCTAGAAAAGAGTTTTTCTTTGAAAAAATCATATTGGTAAAATCATATATATAAAATACACATGTCATAAATGAATATAAATTAAATGATATAAAATAAATATATAAAGTAGTAGTGAAAATTTACTTTATTTGGTTTAGTATCTGTATTTGCATCGTAAATTTCGTCTTCTACGTCTCCTTCCTCTTCTTCCATGTCCATATCTGTGTGACGCAAAAATTCAAAATTCGCTATAACAGCCGCTTCCGTATCTAATATCATTGCCTCTGCTATAGAAGATGGCTGTTGCTAGAATTGGAATATCACATTTCTTATATAGAAATTACATATAAGGTATTTTCATCACTTTTTAAACTTTCATTATAACTTACAAATTTCATAAAAAATTTTTATTTAGATATATGCAATTTGCCAATTATCATTCATGTAATTCAAGTTCTTTTTATTTCAAATTTCAAAAAATATAAATATATTTATTTATTTCTACCTTTTTGTTGGGAGGACGCTGTTGCTTTCCTCGGAGTAAAAGACTTTCATTATATTCTTGCTTATCCTGTGCTACTCCTTCATTTCCATTTAACGCTGGAGTATTCATCTCTTCTGTGTCTGTGTTATTGTTTAAACCAAGCAAAGATCGTACTCTGTTTGATCGTACATCTATTATTGTGTCAGTATATCCAATCTCTTGCAAATACCTAAAAAAAAAAAAACATTTATATCTTTTTATGAATTAAATACTAATTTTCTTTTTTTGTCTCTTTCTATAAAAATTAAATATAAAATAAAAATACAAAAATATTAATATTAATACTAGTAAGCAATTACAAATTTTAAAATATCTCTAAAATTAAAAAAATTTCTTATACGTACTGCCTTAGAAGTTGACGACCTTGTCTCCAACTAACATTACTGACAGAAGTAAATGAAGCTTCTCCATCTCCTCCCCCTCCCCCTCCTCCTCCTCCTCCTCCTCCTCCTCCTCCTCCTC
>Ga0157364_1000903_pt1 | contig 23228 bp, 7 predicted proteins | sample AttsexASBM2_FD_111476 | JGI IMG/M metagenome (GOLD analysis project Ga0157364, IMG submission 111476) | Fungus gardens microbial communities from leaf cutter ant in Ribeirão Preto, State of São Paulo, Brazil - Atta sexdens ASBM2 | ecosystem: Host-associated > Fungi > Mycelium > Unclassified ...
GTGCGTGCGTGCGTGCGTGCGCGCGTGTGTGTGTGTGTGTGTGTGTGTGTGTGTGTGTGTGTGTGTGTGTGTGTGTGTGTGTGTGTGTGTGTGTGTGTGTGTGTACTATACAAGTAATATAAATGAATAGATCAATTCTGTCATCATATTGAAAATCTAAGTATATCAAGAATTATCAATGTATGAATTATTTACGTAAAATGATAGAATTTGAAATAGCTTTAAAATTAACACGTATAACATTGATTTAATTGCAGATATAATACATAATTAGCTTTAATTAGATTTAAACTACCAATGCTAATTTGATATAATTAAGCAATATTTTTTGGCTAATAATACATCAGTCGTAGAAATACAATTTTTATTTATTATCAATTTTGTTTAATCTTCTTTTAATTTAAATAAATAACTCCCTCTCAATGCTTTCTAACTGTTTATTTTAGCTCAACTCTCTCTTAATGTTACTGAAATAATGTTAAATTTATTAAATATAGATTAATAATGTATTATATATAATAAGTAAGTAGACATAATAATATACATATTCTGTTATTTATTTTAACGTTGAAGAAGGGTTTGTTGCAATTTAGTTGAACAATTGTTCGTGCATGTGATATGCATGTGAAAACGGTATGATTTTATAAAGTCATCACATACGTGAGCTATGAACTGTTATAGAACCACATGTCAATTCCGAAGTAATACATTCAGAGACTCCAATTTAAAAATCGAAACGATGGGATGGAATCCAAATTGCTTCGGCCCGGTTGTGATAAAAAATACATTCGATATTGGATATAGCACATGCGGATGGCGCGCTGTGACGTACGTAAGTAACGGGATTCGATATAAAAACTGAAGTACGATAATATTCATTAAATATCTCCATCTCTCGTGCACCGTAACTGAAATTCACGCAGCTACAGCGGAATGATCTTTCGCTATAATTAATGCGTCATATTTATTCATCCCTCTTTTGCATGTAAATGCCCGTCATTTACATTACTGACTAATTGCAATTATATCGTAACGTGGTTGCAAACAGTGTAAAAGCATCAATTCCGCCGAGAATACACAAGGCGTATCGTATCCATGCGACGCAGTTCGCGCGTAGGAACTAATACAGTAAACTCAGACTATTCCCCGTCTATCTCATCTTAACTTTGGTGTTTGTCCTCAAAACTCGTTGTCGTATCGGTTCAATGTAAAGCTAAGCATAGAAATGTGGCATATAGAAGTTTCGACGAGACCGTCATGTGGCGTCAAATATTCTCAGGTTAAAAAAAAGAGCAGTATGTACTCCGTGATTGATGGGCTTCAGGAATTAATGTGCCATATATACGAACGGGGAAAGCTAAAACGCATATGGAAACGCGACACATTTACGTCATGTTGAATGAGTAATGTGTCTATTTCCACATTGTTTGCCTTGCATTCTACATCGCGGATCAACTAAAATGACTTTATTAACGCCGGACGAATATGGACGAGATAAGATATCAATTGTAGTTTGTATATTCCTGATATAGTAATGGATAAAATTAAGAGCAAGTCAAGAACATTGTGTGATTTTGAATTGCAATCTTTTTTATTTAAATCTAAATTGAGATATCGAAAATGTTTTGTTTAACATATTACAGCAAAAAAAGTAACATTTTTTTGAAGTTATTTGAAGTTATCTTGAAGTTGTTGGATGGCGCATAGATTATTTTAACTTCTTTTTGAAAAGAATAAGGTAAAGTCTTAATGATTGCAATAAATACAGAGATTGTGTTGAATCTAAGATAATTTCAGATAATTAAAAATTGTTGCGCTTTACTTTGGAATACAACCGATCAATCATAATAATTATAAATTACACAATGAATTATATATTGTTTGATGTTTTAAGAAAAAAATTAGGATTTCAAAATAATATATTCTTATTTAAAATGAGCCGACAGAAAACAGCAGAGCTCTTCTCGCAAGAACTGCTTGCTGGTTGGTCGATGGGCGCGAACGTTTGTCCGAAATATGAGGGGGTGTTTAGGGACCACCCAGTATTCCCACTCCAATTCAAGTAATGGAGTCTGAAACATTCCTCTCATACCCCTTTCTGTCCAACATCTCTCTTCCCTTCGCGCTTTTCACCATCCTAGAGCATGCCTTGGCGCGATTCGAGCCGCCTATCGCTGTCTTATGTTTGCCGCTGTCAACATAAATATGTTATCTAAGTTAGGAGTTAGGTAGTGAACAGGTGCTTTTTATAAATCTTACAGTTCATCATTACATATTGTCTTATAACGAATTTACACATGTAAATTTAACACGCGTGTTGAATATTAACAACTTGTTTTTATTATTTAATTTTGTCAAACTAAGGATTATCAACCCTTTAAAATATTGGAATCGAGTTCGAGATGTGATAAATTTTATATTTCCGGTCTTGCATACATCTACGTATTCTGGGCAGATTTCAATTGATAAACTTTGCTATGCATTTATAGCGTTAACGAAAATATTATCTCATCTAGAATAAATATCTCATTTTTGTGCCCCTGATATTATTTATCGATGTAACAACAATCCACACACACACACACACACACACACACACACACACACGCGCGCGCGCGCGCGCGCGCACGCACGCACACAAATATTAGTCGATTTTGTTTTAATATAGGATATTGTTTATGTTTTATGTTTATATATATTTCTATGTGACTGAAAATATTTTATCCAATGTGAAAAAATTTTTAATCAACATAATTGATTTTAAAGAAGTTATTTTTAATTATTGCGGAAAAAAAATTGACTTTACTACACGGAGAAAATTTTATATTAAGTTTTAATACAATTTTAACTTTATTATGTCTTGTATTTTCCATCACCACAACATGATTCCGACATAATTTTTACTTTATGGTAATACTAATTTTTATCACATAAATAAAGTAATTTTTGTTAAAAGCCATATAACATGAAAATAGTTAATTTTTACTATGATACGTAAATAAAATTTGCTAGATATATATTTTTTATTTATCTTTACAATACTAACTTTTATTCAACAAGTTTTGATTTTATAATAAAAAATTTTTACTAAAAAGTGTAAAAATTATGTTGCATTATTGTTTTTAAAATATAGCTTTAAACTTATAAGTATCATGATAGTCCGCAGCTTCTACAACATTATTGTAATTTTAAATATAAAATTTCTTCCATGTATAAATTATATAGGAAAATATGTAAAAGTTGTCGATTTTTGCTCCCAATTCAGCAAGTGAAATGTGTGTATGTTTTTTTGTAGTTTTTTCGGCTGCAGAATCATGTGGAGCAATCAGTTTTCCATAAACATGAAGGGGATATATGTAAAAATAGGAATAAAGTAAGTGAATTAGCATTTAAGATTTTTGTCATAAAAATAAGACACATAATGATTCTTTCTGATATTTTAACTCAAAAACCATCAAATATATAAATATGATATTTTATGATAGAATTGAAATAGAGAAGGAAAAAGATGGAAACTCTGAAAACGCGAGTCGATAATAAAAAATCATCGGTCTTTATAACCAAATAAATCATTATTTAGTCATGAAAAATTATATACATCCACGATTGTCCATTGCTTATCCTCAGCTTATATCGCATAACGATATATAGGATGAATAAGAAGTCCTGGACTGGTAAAATATCTAAAAAATTAAGAAAATAAATTATTTTCGAAAGAAATGTTTCCTACAAAAGTTGTAGAATTTTAAATTATTCTAATCTGGTCAATCTGACCTTGGGTGGTGTCAAGGTGAAGTCAAGGTCACATTGATTTTCTTAAACGGTATACTCTACTTGATTCCAGAATCTAATAACTGATGTCAAAAGCTTTTCAAAACATTACAATAAAATTATTTTTCATCAAGTACTTTTCGAGTTATAAAACTTAAAAGTTACAGTACCGCCGGCATTACATAAATAGCGTTACATAAAATGTCCGACTGACAGTTAAAATTTCTTGAATGTTCAAGATTATGTTCTGGATAATATTTGTTAAAATCAAAGTCATTATTTCTCTTATTTTCATTTTTACATAAGTGAATTTTCAGTGCAAAAATGAACATAAGAGAAACAATCTCCAATGATTAACAAATGTTATCCAGAACATGATCCTGAACAACATTCAAGAAGAATTATTCATTAGTGAATAGATCATTTAAAACCCTATAACTAGGAAACATTTCTTTCGGAAATGTTTATGTTTTCAAGATATTTATCAGTCCGGAACTTTTTACTCACCCTGTATAATAATAACCTATATAATAATTACTCTATATAATAAGATATTACTAGTATGAATGGAATTGACATCAAAGATCAATTATAATCGCATAAAATTGACAATTAATTGTCACTAATGGACTGAAATTAATATCTCGATAATTTAAGTGTATGAGATTGAAGAGTTTGGATTTTCTGTTCAAAATTTACGAGTCTGAAGTTTAAAAGTTCGTGAACAAGCTTTAAGAGTCTAGAGTTTAAGAAGGTGGAAAGATGACGTATAAAACATCTATGTATCTAATTATTGTCTTACATTCTAGTCTTCGTTTATTTGTTTCCTTCTCTATTTCTCTATCACAAAATGTCAAAATATATTTGATGGTTCTTAAAAGTTAAAACATTAAAAATGATCATTATATATTTTTTTTATGGCAAAAGTTTTTTTATTATGCCTATATATTCCCTTCATGTTTATAGAAAACTGATTGCTCTATGTGATTCTGCAGCCCGAAGGCTACATATAAAAATACACATTTCCTGAGTTGGAGGCAAAAACGATGATTTTTACTCTGCTTTACCTAAAAACAGATTTGAAAATAATTTTGTTGGATTATCAAAATAATTACGTAAGAATTTCAAGCATGAATAATGCTGCAAGAAATGTTCTAGCAATCAATTTGAGCGTCCCATATAATTATTTTAATGGTCTAACAAAATTATTTAATCTGTATCTAAATTTCTAAATATTTTAATAAAACTATTATTTTTGTATATTTTCTGTCAGTATACAATGAATCTATTTTTGATATACGCTTTATCTTTTAATATGCTTTTTAAACGACGCGCGCTATATTTTTTTTTATAAAGCAATCTTTTCGGAAATATGACGTGAAAGAAACACACTTAGATCATTCTTTTATGAGCAACTTATCACTGTGCTTCTGTCTTACCCGCAGCAAAAACAGAAAAGTCAATTCTTGTTACGATGTCACATATATTGGAACACATATTCGACTGATGATTAGGCGTTTTGAGTTATATTCGCTTTATAGATCGATAGATAAAATGGGATAAAAGGTTATTTTGTAGTACTACCATATATCGTACCATTGCTTTAAAAGTAACGTAACAAAAAAATGTGATTTTCGAGTTATTGCTATAAATAAATTAAAGAAACATTGTCCTATAAAAACAATTAAAAACAATGTCAGGCTCCAAAACGAATTAAATTAGATTGAAATATTAATAATGCCTGTAGAGTGCCAACAAAAAGTTATCAGTGTGTAAGTTTATTATTAAATCTCTTAGTAAATTGAATAATGTTAAACGACCTTATTTTTTAGGTCATTTTTAATACAATTTAGGTGAGATTTCCTATATCATACATATAATAATGGACTATTTATTGTCGGAAGCCATTATACTCATGTAAATTTGTGTAAATGATGTTAATATTTGTTTTATATTTGTTTTATATTTGAAGATTGTAAAATGCGTTAGGTTAGATTATATTGGTTGCAATTTTAGATTTAATTAATATGACATATAATATTGGAAATGTCACTTAAATTGTACTGAAAATGACCTAAAAGTTAAAGTTATTATAAACTATCTTCCTCTATCACTATTTAGTTTACTAAAAAAATTTTAAAAACTACACATACAGTGAGTGCAAAAATTATTCGTGTAAAAAAGATTTTTATAAAAAAACTTTATTTGTAAAAAGGAAACATTAATCAGCAATTTTATACAGTAATACACCTTCTATTCTAATTTAAACAAGTTTCACATGTATTCTTAACTTTAGAAGTTAAATTTCTCAACTGTACGAATACTTTTTGAGCGTCCAAATAATACAATTTTTAAATTTCACTTATTTTTAATGTAATATTTTCTATAATTAATACATATCTTTTTGATATACCTACACTTTTCTGAAACATATAGTCTATTTTATTCTATAATAAATTCTCTAAATCTAGAATAAATTGTTGATTATCCAGCAAGAAATGAACATTAATTAGAGGTCGAATGGTATCGAAATCATCATATCGATTTTGATTCGATATCAATTTGATGAGTCATTTCTCTGAATATCATTTTACTATTTATTTTTTAAAATGTTTTTTCTGTATGAATACTTTTTGTACTCACTGTATTTATAACTGTGTTGACTTTCTATAGGTATTATTAACATTTTGATTTTTTTATTTACTTATCTTATAAATCATTAAAAATAATTACCTTCATAAAGTTGTCCAAATCGTTATAACTCAAAAGAATAGTTAAAAATAATCGTAAAAATCATCACAAAGGATGATTTTTTTAAGTTTATGAAACAAAAATGATAAAAAATGACATTTGCTCGTTAAGAATATTGTATATTGTTGCACTGATGTTATTTGATTAATCAATAATGTCCTGTCAAATTAAGAAATATTTTATCCTCTTTGTTTTTTGAGAAACTGATTTTTCTGAGTTGTGTCATTCTTGAAGCAAAGATGCGCTATTTTATATTTTGTGTTATAATACGTTTTATATAATATATTGTCATTAGAAAAATTCATAATTATAAGTGCATACGCACAGCATGTAAAATATGCTATTTATTTATCAATTTTTGTGTAAAATATGCACAGATATGTTTTTATTTAAACCGGCGATTTATTTAAACCGCGAATATCTTTTATACTTCATTTAATTATAATCTGTCAAAAAAAATCTGTTACAAAAATATTATAATACTGATTATGCATAATTATTAATATTTTATTAGAATTTTATATATCTATAAGATAAATTTATTGAATAATCCTGACTAAATGAATATTTTTATGTGTTTTTACTTAATGCGTATGGAAATAATAGAAAAAATAGTTAATTGATTAAATATAATATATAATCTGTTTTCACTCGTTTGAGGGATAAATTCTCCAGACGTTCTTTAGTTGATCGGAAAGATTAACATGTCTTACGTTCTTAGCATCAGAACAAACGTCGAAATTTCTACCAACGGTACGATAACTGTCATTGTATTTTCTGATAATTTTATATCTAAGAAGCTGAAGTCCCTTTCTCAGGATGCCAGGACGATTTATGTATTATATTGTAGAAGATAATATTACTTCAAGTATTTAAATCCTCTTTTAAGCAAGTTTTGAGATATTACAAATAACGGTTGACTGCTCTAACAATAATTACCATAAATTGTGCAAAATGAAAGTGCAGTGATACTTGAAGTTAATTCATGGGCGTATTACGCGCGGAATATTTGAGAAATATTCTCGGGATTCTTATTATGAAGTAATCCAATCCTCCCCTCCCCCTCTCTCTCTCACTCTCTCTCTCTCTCTCTCTCTCTCTCTCTCTCTCCTTCTCTCTCTCTCTCTCTTTCTTTCTTTCTCTCTGTTATAAAAGTCCATTCGACTTTCCTCATGTAATGATCGATTTTTCCCACACACATTCATGCGCGTGTACGCATATCTTCGACATACATAAAATTCTAATCTACCGCAAAGTCGACATAATGATCAGCCTTGCTGATACGTCGTAAAGGACGAATGTGCCGTAAAAAAGAAGGGGATAAAATCGATAAGGATCGTCGAATAAGTATAAAGGACTCCAAACTCCTTTCTGGCTATCGTAAAAACGTACCGTGCCTTACGTATCCGGCCAATGCGAGCCGATTGGGATCGCTAGATGAATAAGAGCGCCAAATCCTCAAGTCGTCCAGAAGAAATACAGCGCGAGCTCAGCCGGAGCTTCCGAAGATCGCAGACGATTGAGACTATCGATTGTACTCTCTTATTCCCTCCCTCTCTCTCTCATTCGTTTTCTCTCTTACTCACGATGTCTGTGAATTTCGAGTAGATATCGAAATTGATACCGAATGAGAGAGAGAGCTTCTATTGATAACGCTCCTGCGCACGTTCAGAGCTATCATAACTGGAAATCCTTCGTGATTGCGGCGGATATATAAAGGATATGTCTGTGCTTCGCCGAAGTAAACTACAAATTCGAGGATAAATCGACCGATCATAATCCTGCCTCATATGTAAACTCGAAAATGTGATATCTATTTAAAAAGTAAAAAGTAAAGATACCCCAGAGAATAATTGTGCAAATGCTACATATATTTTGATTATTTAAATAATTAATTACAACAGCAAATACATAGCATTAATTATTTGTACAATGACATTATTAAATAAATCAATTGCGTGACGTTAATAATAATTTATTTTATTTTACGTTTGAATAATTTTGACAGAAATATACACAAAATAAATCTTGTGCGATTTGTAAAATTTATTAATAGTACATTCGTTGCTTTTACAGCTTTCTTTCGAAGCTTCTCCACTTACATGACTGCAACTGGCGTTGCAGTCGATTCCTTCACGAAAAACGTCCGAATCGATGAACATCGAGCGATGTCACGTCGACATTACGGTTGATGTGTTTATCAGTAGACGAGCAACACGGATGGAATATTCTCTCCGGAGAAACATAGCTGTGTCCGGATTGAATTTCTCACGGGCTCGCATACGCATCTCGGCACATGCACTCTCACATATATACAAAAGAGTCGGCCTGATCGAAGTTGCAGGGTTGTTCAGTTGGTGCAATATCCTATAAATCGCGCCGCAAAGTGCTAATCTAGCTCACCGACGCGACGCGTAGCGACGCGCAGCCACCGTTGGTGATGATACTTTACGGATGTACTGCGGCGGGAAGCGCGCCTTAGGAAAACGCGTGTACGTCGGTCTCGCGGGATTACTTCGCCTGACCTCGCCGCGAATAGACCATCACGTACGTTCACTGGACACTCGTGACACTCGTGAGCGAGAGCATAGCGTGATACTTATACTTGTATATGTATACGTGCAACAGTTAAACACACGCGCGCGTCCAAGCTTACGTAATTAATCCCGCGTGAGACTGCACCGGGGACGCACCGTGCTAATTACCCGCTTCGCGCTCGGCCGCCTTCCGCGCGTATACAGTGTATGTGGGCACCCGCGCGTACGGGAGTCATGCCTGTGTATGTACTGCGTACGTAGACTAGACCGCGAATGTATATTTTAATCGCGAATAATCAACTTTGAAGTTAAACGAGAAAATAGGAACATGAGGTATCCATTTTGCTTTTAATCCGCGAAATCCGACATTTAATTTTATAAGTTACAATTTCATATTTCCACATATTTTTCAATTTTACGTGCGTCCGTGCAATTTTTACAACTCAAACGAGTTATTTGATCGGATATAATCATCATGCTGCAAGTAGGTCACGATTACTGAAAAGTAGAGAAACGCTAGATTTATATTAAATCAGTGAGTGCAGTGAGTTAAGCCGCTCTTAAAGATGTATATATCTGTACCGGTTTTTGTAAAGTAAATTGAAATTTAAAATGTGTTAATAATTTATATTTTAAATAATTACGTGCATATTAAAGTTTTGGGAATAACATTATGTTTTTATTATAATAACACATTTTCATAGTTTATTTAGTATTAAAAGTAATTTTAAACAATTTGACAAAATCTCTATTTTTTTTAAGATTTTGTATAAGTATTTTAGGCGTTCAAAATAATTTATGCAAAATTTCATCGCGATTAACAAGATTAATTAATTTTATAATTAAACAATTTTATTTATTTACAGAACTAGTCACTGCAATAAAACTTTACGTAAATCATTCTGAATATTTAAACTTAAAATACTCATATAAAAAGATTCAGATATTTGTCATAATTTTTTAAATTACTTTTCCATTAGGCTATCAGAATACACTTCTATTTTTTATTATTTATTGGAATAACTTTCAATCAGAGTCAATTATGTAATTTTTTTCCTGAAATAGAAACAAAAATGGAAAGTAAAAATTTTTTTTGTATGTATGTATGTATGTATGTATGTGTATATAGGACATATATACTTACATAAAAATGTTCACTTTTTTGCTTTAGAGAAAAGGTTACTTGATCTTTAGATCCTAAACGTAAAAAATTGTTTATTACTTTTAAGTAATCTAGAACAATATGTTAATTATTTATAACGTTTATATTATTTAGAAAATAAATCTTTAAAGCAAACGCGTAAAGCAAATGGATAACACAACAGCTATTGATGTTGATGAATTAAACTTCGTTCTTATCAAATTACATATTACGATTTTTATTATTAATATTATTGTGTATTTGAAAAAGAATAATTATTCAATGGATCAATATTTTAGATTTAGAAAAACTGGAATCGATTATCATAAAGGATTGATTCAAGATCAAAAAGCTAACTCAATCAATGTATGGAACAGCATTCTCTTATTTTTACTGTAGATCATATAATATTATCATATAAATTGTTGCGTAAAATGATTTGCATCAAAAGCATAATATTATACTTATGAAATATTATATTTTTAAGAAATTAAAGTTGAAGTTTTTTTTCTATTTCTTTTTTTATTTGTTGATTAATTTTTGTCATTATCAATCGCGATTTCGCTATACTTATAGAAAATAGTTATATCTTAGATATAATTTTTATTACAGTCAATTAATCATGATTGTAAAAAGATTTATGAATATAATCTCTTTTACTAAAAATGACCACGTAATGAAATAGACAGACCAAATGAATCGGGATTAGATGACATCTGTTTTAATCTTTTTAAATCGGCATGTTTTTAGAGAATGTATTTACGAATATAATATTTCTTATATATACATATTTGTTTTTTTCTCAATTTTTTGTATAGAAATTATAGTACGAAAACAAATTACGCATTTCATGAAAGTAACTATATTTTACTTGTATCAATATTATAATTAGATACTATTATTTCCTGAAACATAGAATTGACATTAAAATAAAAACTGCATTTTTTGTATGTTTTATTCGTAAAAATATGTCACTGTTAGTTCTAGAACGTGTGACAATCAATATCGAGTACAGGACTATTTTGTCACATTTTTGCTGTTTTATTTAAAATTAAATAAAGCCGTTGATGATCTGTTGATGTATTCAGTGATATTTTTTTAATTATATAGGAGATATGTTATCAAAAATATATAGTGTTTCAAAATTCACTTTTTTTTAAGAATCATAAAAAACTATAACAATCGATCTCAATCTCTTCGCTACTATCTTTTTATTTTCAGAAATATGCTCTTTAAATAACGTTTTTAACATACACGTGTGCAATGAATTGTTAAAATGCTCAAAAGAGCTGCTATTATTTAAGAGTATGTAAGAATTATTTAAGAGTATAGAGAGGAAAAGAATTAAGAATGCTTCGCTTTCACGAGATTATAAATAAGTTTCGATACTTTTCATAATGATATAAAAAATAATCAAGAGAAGAGCCAATGCACAGATGTGCGAGTCTTGCAGATAAGGCTTTGCGTTGCTATCGATATCTTTGCAAAGAGAGTTTTCTCTTGAGGTATGCAGTCATTGAAGGTGAACGAGCTGGGAGAAACGTACCGACTGTGCTTCACTGACCCGTGTAACGTCCGGACGGCCTTCCTCTATCTGTACTTTACAATCGAGGGTTTTATTGAAATCTCCCCGCTCTCTCCCTATATAAACTCCAAGAGACATTTTTATCTGTCGGATAAATTCTCTTAGGTCTTCGATACGTCTCTCGGCACCGCGGGAAAGAGCGGTAAAGAATCTCCTCGAGGGGGTGAAACGTCAGTCCGGACGGTCGTGGGGGTAGAACCAACGCCAGTTTTGCACTCGAAGAGGAATTATTGGCGAGATATGAAGAGACCAAAGTTACTGCTGATAAACCCTGAACATACGTTTGAAAATCGTATATGAACGTTTCTCATGAATTTATACGAGGCTCACACTTGACTTTTTGGTCATTTCTCTCAAGTTCATTCGAATAATTTATCGGTCGTTCTCGATGAATGATTTCAGTATCTGATTCTTAGGAATCATTTTTACGATATTTGACAATATGATATAATGATGTCATATTCGATTACGAATAGAATCAGTACTTAACTATTTAAGAAAAGAGAAAATGAAGTTACAAGTATAACACAAGACTATCGTGTCTTCTGATATCTAGTTTTTCTTACTTTCAGCTTTATTTAATTAATTTTCTATTTCTTTCTTATATTTCAATATTATATCAAATTACATTTATGTCAAACTATATGCTACGAAACCTTTTTATGGGATAAAAAGCGTTCGTAATATTGAAAATGAATTTTTTTTCATTGTTGGAAAATTTTATCTTTTACAATAAATAACCGATTTAATTTATCTGTACAGATACAAACTGATAAATTTAACGAAATGTCTAATATTTGAAGAAAAATTTATATTGAAAATATGTTTTGTATCGTGTTCTGTATAAACTTTTACGAAGCATAAACTTTGTAAACAATGCACAAGTTATTTTATATATTTATCGATCATATCATAAAATATATGCGTATACATTTTGTAACAAGTACTCTCACAATCAATTGACGAAAGATATCTATTTATAATATGTATGCAAGATATTTTATTACTCTGTTTTTATATTACTTTTATATTACATAGGACGCGACAATATTAGTAATTTGTGCCAAATCTGCTGAATATATATTGCAGTGAACTTATTCATAAAATAAATTACTCTGTTACTTAAAAAGAAAATAATTCCATTTCTATATATATAAACTCTAATTTTATAAAAAATATTAAGAAGATATTTTGTTAATGTTACAATTAGAAGTGTTAAATCTCTTAAAAATCTCTTCGAGGATTCCTCCCGAAGCAATCTATTTAAGCAAATGGTAAAACGAAGATCTCATAATGCAATTAATAGTGCTTCGATATTTCATTTCTCCTAGCGTCGATATCAGGTGCAGATTTCTATTTTCATCGCATTTCTGCGTCACGAGCGCAAATAACGTTTCCAAAGGAACGGATCGATCCCCGAGACGTCAGCGACTTGGCAAGGTATCGGCTAAAGTGTCTCCTATCTGTTGCAGATGCAACTCGTAGGACGCGCACGTTGTCAGGGTACAGACACATCGTATCCTCGAAAGCTTCTGCTACTGGCAATTTCGCAAATGCGCGAAGACGCATCGTGAACGGCTCACTGTCACCCTCGTTCCTCTTCATCTATTACTCGTCTGTTCCGCGAGTTCATTCTTTATCCTAAATACCTATTAACAAGTCCCATCTGCTAGCAAGTCAAACTAAACCTTACCAAGCTGTCCTGTGTATGAAGTGAGGCGTTATAAGATGTGTCGTTTTACTATAATTAAGAACTATATTGAAATTTAAAAACATTTCAAAATAATTCAACCCTAAATCTTCAAGTATTTTGTTTATTATTATAAACAATATTAAACTTTATTATTATAATAATATATAAATATATAAAAAATATATAACTTGGGAAGAACAGTCTTGTTGAAGTATTTAAAAATGTAACTAGATATAATACAGATCTAAAAATAATTTTGAATAAAAAATAATTATATAGGAGGTCCAAGTATGATAATAATGTTGCAAAAAGTTTTAATATGCATTGTTAAATATTAGAAAATCAATTTTAAACCAATTCATAATTTAAATAACATTTTGTTATTTTTAACTTTCAAGTGTCTCAAAATATACTATTTTCATATAAAACGTATTAAATATGTTTTATAATAATATTTTTATAATAATATTTTTTAAATTAAACGAGTTCTGCTTGAGAGCCAATTTTAAGCTTATTCTTTGAGATTTTTTTTAATGAATAAAGATGTAAGTGTACTCAAAAAGCAATATAGAAAGTGCATGCAATGAACGTGTAAAAAAATATATTTTTGTAATGTTTATTATTTACAAAGTTGTAATAAGATGGCGCAGAAATTAAGCCTGCTCTGCGAACACGGTCAAACGACGATCATAATATAAGTGATATCGTTGGTCTAAAAGCAAAAAATGAAGTAGTTTCTTAATGAATGGATTTGTAATTTTCGCCCGAACCAGGATAATTAATATCGTATATTTTCAAAATGTCAACAATTTCAAAAAATTTTTCGAATTTTGCTCATTTTTTCCTCTTATTTATGCTTCTAAGAGAAGTAGAAAAAAACGTAGACTATTAATTCTGATTTGGGATATTGACATGTTCTCTGAGTATAATCCTTGAAGTAGAACTCGGTCGGACTAATAGTTTGTTTGGAATTGTGATCGTCATGTTTGAAAATATTGTTTTGAGAAAAACGCGTCTAAAGTTTTAAAGTTTTGAACATTTTAGGAATTAGTATTATAACTCCTTTTTCCATTAGAAACGAAAGTGGCACTCAGAAAGGAACGAAACTCTGCTTGGATAAAAATATTCTAGAATAGTCTCGAAAGGTTGAATATAAATAATAGCGAGCGCTGGTTATAGTAATTGGTTGGCGTGCGCTATTTGAATCGATCAAGCTACCCCAAACACCATGTCATTTTATCTTGTATAACTTGGACAATTTTCGTTTTTCCCAAAAAACATTCTAGTGGGATATTCTTAAAACTATAAGCTTTCAAAAAAAAAGTAAGAAAGAAACTAATTTTTTTTATCTTAAAACTGAAAGACTCCCTTAATATAAAATATGTTTAAAAAAATAATCGTATCAAATTAACTCTAATTTCCAATGGTTGAATTATTTATTGTTAGTTTCAAATTGAAGTGTTTATATTAACATATGCATTTATACAATTAGTAAACAATAATCTAAATTTAAGTCAAATTTAATAGTTTTCATAAAAATGAAGTCGTTTAACTTCATTGTTTTAGTTAAATTAACAATATATTCAATAAGAATAGTATCTATAGTAATGTTTAAAAATAAGTCAAATTGAGATTAACTCGACATGCTTTAACAGTGTAGCAAAGAATTTGAGCATTTTTATATTAATTGATTATTTTGATAGTCCAGTAAAGTTTTACAATATTTGTATCTAGCTAAATATTTAGATACTTCGACAAAACTATTTTTTCTTTGTGGATTACGTAAACATTTGAAAATTTGTTACTTGTTTTCTTGTTTACTTCTATCAGTATTGCAACATCGAAGGATAATTACTGATATATTATTGTTATTGATATATCAGTCTAATTAAAATAATTCCTCTGCCAATACATACATTGCATGCATTCCGATGCACCATAATTTTCCAATATGTATGAATGCGAAGTATGTTTAGGCTCGGCAGAATAAAATAACATATGCGAATGCGTTGTACATACAGCTGCGCTTACGCGAAATTGGGAACAGGCGGAACCGAGAAATTTTCAGCATTTATGCGCAAATTCAATTCAGAACTAACGCACGTGGGTACTATAAATATCAATTTGCCCGAAATATTCAACGTGATATACAACTTCGGCACGCGCAAAACAGACAACGCGCCGCGAGAGAGTTGCGTACTGAATTTATAAAGTTTACTGCCCCGTCTTCGTGCGCGGCATAATACTTGACTGAAGATGTTGCAGTCGATCTGCACTGTCGTCGACACAATATTAAAGTTAATAATGTTTTTAAAACGGCTTTCAGCCGTTTCTAATGCGCTCCGTTTGTTTCAGCGCCATTTTCATACTTACCAATATACTCTCTAAAGAAGGATGTTAAAGAGAGGCCGATTTTTGTCTACAAAGATGTAAGTAAATGGAATAGCGATTTTTTTATAGATTTTATCCCCTAAATATGATAACGTTAATAAAAAGTTCGGGATTGAGAGGGAACATTTTGAAAATTGAACATAAACATATATTATATATTTAAACAAATTTCAATATTCTTATTTATTTTTCAAGATGTTTCTCAATTGCCACGAACTTTTTAATAAACATTATCATAGGAGATCGAAATATTAAAAAACGCTATAAAAAACGCTAATTCCTTTTACTTACATCTTTGCGGAAAAAAATCGGCCTTTTTTTAATATCTTCTCTTTCTTGGCAAAGAGTAACAATTTTCTTTTTTTCAAGAAGTGATATATTTTCACTGTTCTCTAAAAATGGCCGTATTTTCACTTTATTAGAGTGAGATTTTATTCCAAGAAATTTGGAGAGTAAATTCAACATTTATTCCCCACATTCAGTGCAACAATATTATAATTTTGTCAAAATATATCATATAATATATCATATTTACTAAGGATAATTATGCAATAATACGGCGCAGAGATATTAGCAAATCAATTTGCATCCTGAGAAATAATTTTGAACACGCGTTCGCATGTATGCATCATGGGAGGGACCTATTATGTGTTTATATCGTTATCGTTAGACTCGAATATTCGTGAAACAACAACGCGTGCCAGTTGCAATCCAGCCAGGCTTAATAATTTGATTAATTGCAACGGATATGCGCGTACTCCGCGTTTCTCCTACTGTTTAATTTGAATCAATTCTCCGGTATATACCAGGATTATTGTGAATTGAGTCACATAAAGATTCCTGCTGCTGTTGTCGCTGAATTTTATCTTGCTTTGCTCAACAGCAAATGGAAGTTTAGATAAATCGCTTTATCTTTAGTAAATACTAATGGGTTTTTAAACGCCTTTTTAACGATTTGTTGTTATATTACACTAATTTCTGCAAGATTTACTGACTTATCATATACTTATGTAATGCTGTTCTCTATATATACATATAACATATTTTATAAGTAAGGTTTGTTCATTCCAACTTAGCTATTAACGTGTATATTATTACAGTATTATTTATTCTCCTATTACTATTAATCAGAGAGAAAAAGTTACTTTATAAAAGTAACTCGTTATCATTGTTTGTTACCGATTTGTTACCATTATCTAAACAGTAACAAGTTATATACAATTTTCGTTACTTTTTCATTTCGAATTTTGATGATCCCTTTTTAGAATAGTATCTAATTGTCTTAGTCACTAATTGACCAATTCAACATAAAATCTATAATTGTTATAATGGTTGTGGTTAATCGCAACATAATCAAACATAACACTTTCTTCTTTTGAAACTCATCTATAATGATGCACGTTCTATAAACATATATTGTATATACAAAGTAACGATATTATTATGTTTATTAACGTTCCTATCTAAAAAATAGTAATTGTAACGGATGTAAGTACATTCCAACTTAGCTATTAACGTATATATTATTATAGTATACACATAATAATATGAGAATATAGAGATAATCTCTATAAATTACAATATTAGTTTCTAATCTAGAATAAATAAATGTTAAGATATTACATATGTTTCGACCTTTGTATTAGGCTCTCTTCAGATGTACAAAAGTCATATAAAAATTCAAAGATGTTAACATTCGAGATAGGAGCGCTCTTATGTAGCTATGTGAGTAATAAGAAGAACCATCAGAGGAACTTACGTCTAGTTCTTCATTATTATACATACCTATGTATATGCCTTTTCATAACAAACATTATCATGTATAAACAAACAATGTTAAAATAATGTATTTTAAAATGTAAATTCTAATGACTTCTGCATACAGAACGCGGCAATGCTTACCGCGCAGCAGAAAGTGACGCGAGAGCCAATCAATTTATTGCTTTTTCATAAAAGCGAAAAAATAATTGGCTATTGCGTTAACTTCCGCGGTGTGGCAAAGTTGCCGCGTTTTATGTGCAGGAGAAGACGAAAAAAATATATGTTAATTTAATATAAATTTTATTTTACTAAAAAAATATGCTTTCACAGTTTGCTTATAAATTGTGTCAGTGTTACATTTTTGTATTAATTTTTTAATATAATATTTATGTTACTTTCTAATATATTCATTTCGTATTAAATTAACACAAAAATGTGGATAGATTGTTTGGGACATATGAAATGTGCTAAATTTGTTGAATTTTCCAACGGTATATTTTGATGGTCCAACAAAATTATTTTTAGATATGTACTTAGCTAAAACAGTTGTAAATATATCAGCGAAATCGTTCTTTCTGTATAGGATATACTTATTTATAACTTAACACTACTTCTCAATAAAAATTATATCTATATGAATCCTATATAGGTACTATACATCTAATTGTAGCAAAGAAATTGTAGCAAATTTGTGAGTATTCATTCCGCGATCATATATGCAAATAATGGCTTAAGCACTATCTTTGCTGAACCGGAAACGAAGGCAGTATAGTGAGTTGCGACAGACTGTGAGGGACATCTATAATTCAGGTTACGAGTGTGGAGCAGTGGAATCGAGAAATAGCCGGTGCAGCTTGGGAAAAGAAGGAAGAAGTATAGAAGATAAACCCGATATAAAAGAGAGAATAGGTAACAGAAATGGCGAGTGGATATCGTGCGAGAAAGAAAACAAGATGGAAACTAAGGAAAGGAGAAAGGGAGCATGAGTGCCAGTGCCGTTTGGAGGTCCAAGTGCGTCTGAGAGGCTAGTAATTTCTTTTTATATCCATCCAACTCGATTCGAGTCGTTGCTTTTCCGCTTTCAACCCTCGTATTTATTGCTCACGGCGTTAACACTTTGCCGAGGATTGTGCGACGGAATTTCCTTGTTATAAGAAATTGGAAACAAAGTTTTTCTCGCGAAAATGATTCGTGGATATTGTTATCGTTTAATGTATCTAAATTGTACATATAAAACATGAAAGTAGAAGTATTTGTTTGACTATCATATCACTGGGATATTCATAGTTGTTTTTCATTTAAAATTATCTTAAGTAATATTTTAAGATGCTAATATGACTATGACTTATGACATCTTAAGACTTAAGACAACCTTAAATATAAGAACCAATTATAAATACTAATCATTTTTCTGTATAAAATATTAATTGATGTCATATGTTCACTTTTAATCTCAAAGTCTAAATGATGACACGTGAATTAACAATATAATAAGTTAAACTAGATCACTGTATGAATAAATCAAATAAGTAAAGAATTACGAATATGATCTACTACTAGATCTTTGTAGTAAAGAAATTGTTCCTTTTTGCGTATGTCTACACTATTTTCTTTGCATTTGCCTTGTGGCTTCCTTGAGATGTTCTATCTCTTTCACGATAGATTTAGAAATTGAAGTACATACCTTTGATTACGAGAAATATATCGTTTTCGTACAAATTTAATCTGGTCTTACAAAAACGCATAAACAGAATGACACGAACATATTTACATTATTGTTGATTGTGTAAGGAGATCACAATCTATCGCATCGCGCAAGCGCGATTGTTATCATTCGGGGACAACTCTTACGGAAGACCGCACACTCTAAATTTTTGGGAGTGAAATTTCACTTAAAAAAAAAAGATAATTGCATCAATCCGATAAGGAGTGCTTCACTTCACTTCTTCAGGAATAAATATATCAACCAAACTTGAAAAGTCAACTTTAATGATTAATATTTTACTTCGCAAAACAGAGCGATGCTTTTTTCTACCATATTCGTTCGTTTGTGCAAAAACACGTCGAAAGAACCTAATAATTTTTAGATTAGATGTAGGGAGACTAAACTTAACATTTGTCAGAGTGAAATTTCAGTCTCTCTCTTCGGAGAATAAAATTATTTACTCTACATAAATTGAAAATTGACTCCCATTTGGAGTGATTTTTCACTCTCTAAGAGTGAAAATTTCACTTCTATTGGGTTGGTGCAATTATCACTTTTTGGAAGTGAAATTTTACTCCCAAAAATTTAGAATGCAAGAATTAAAAACTAGTTACCGATAAAGATGCCTTATAATAACCCAGCGAGTACAATCTTAATGCCTAATAATATTTTTATGTTAAATTTTAAATATTCTTATAGTTCTTCAAATTGCGCACTGAATTGATCTTGAAAATTTACACAGAAATATGGGATTGCAGGATATTATGAGCGCTGCAAGTAATGAGCATCCTTTATATTTCTGCTACGGTTGGTACTAATTGTTGTAAAAAGATGCATCTGTCTTCGTGAAGATTCCAATATGCTGTGAAGTTTACATTTATGTAATTGAAATTTATATACTTTGGATATTTATCACATCAAATAAGCAGGTATGTTATTTTTTTATTTCTTACGCTTTTTTCCTTATAAGGTTTCTCTTTATAAGGTCCCCTATGATAATCTATGATAATCTAAGATATTTTGTTCTGCGTATAATTTGTAAACAGTATTGAGTCATTTTAATCTCATAAAGTCCTGAGATTATTATTGATTTACTAGACACAGAAGTTTTTCGAATAAATATGTTTATTATGATGTTTCTTATCGTACATTGAAAAAAGAGTTTGGAGAGGGATCAATTGCTATGGCAATCAGTATACATTTCTTTAAAAATATATTGTGGCAGTACAGTAATAAAACAGGCAATGTTAGTAGCAGTACTTGCAATACGCTAATAATATGCCAGCAATAAATAATAGTACATAACAAAACATTAACAATACATAGGAGAACAATATTAATAATAATACAATAGCAATGCTTACAATAAAGTGTGTTGTATTGCCATAATTAGCAATCACTGTACATCTTTTAAGTAGTGGTTGTTCTCTCGGAGTTTGATAATAGTTACTAAATATATGATGAAATAAGTAATGAAATAAATAACAAAAATAATGTTACTTCTACAAATATGTAATAAGTATTATCAAATTGTTACCATTTGATACTTAAATACTTGAATATTTACTATAAATATTTATAAAAAACGATATTATTTTTGTTACATTTAACCAAACATTTGATTGATATTTTCTGTTCTAATAAAATGTTTTATGTACACGTATATATTAATCTTTCATTTCTGCATAATTTCTTACAAAAAATTTCCTGTACTCATATTATCCCTAAGGACGCTCATATCTTATCCAAAGAGTAATATGAGCATTGGGTGGACAATAAGAGCACCCATCATTATTTCAATATCTGCATTAAAATAATCAATTTCATTAATAAAATGCATAAAACATCAACAGATCTATCAAATTTTTGATACAAGATTTTTTTATTCTTCAGAATAGTAGATATATTAAAATTTTTCCTTAAAGTGCTCATAATACTCCATTCTACCCTACATATACTTGACTGTATTTAATGCTTTTTTGCTCATAATTTTGTTTAATTTACTGTTATTAAATCAAAAGAATAACATGAGAGCTGATAAATACTAGATAGTCGTGTGTATACGTAGAAAAAACAATTTTATTAAAGTGTTTTCAGATTTAATTAGATACAGATCTGAAAATAATTTTGTTGGACAATCAAAATAATTATAGGTATACATAAGAATTTCAAACATGATGAGCAATATTGCAAAAAGTTTTGACATTCTAACAATTTTAACGTCCTACATAATTATTTTGATGGTGCAATAAAATTGTTTTCAAATCTATCTATGGATCTGTTTTTTGTGGCTGAACTAGTGTACACTTTTGGAATTTAAAGTGAAATAATCCTTTCCGTACATAAATTTATTCTCGTATAACAATAATGTAAACATATTGACTTATTGTTAATGTACGTATAGATCCTCTAATCAGGATCACGAAATAACGTTAATTTCGATTGATGCCACCACTTTTCAGTAAACTTAATAATAAATACATACGACTGTGTACATTATCACAGTAATATCATTTTAGATACATATTGTAATAAGATTGCATACACTACTATAGTCATAAATTTTCGCTGAAAAATGTCATCACCGATTTAATCTTGATGTTATTTCATGATTCTGTGATTAGAGAGCAGGGTTTTTGATCCAAACTAAAGACTTTATAACAGAATCTGATCGCGAGCTATTAAAATCTTACAAAAAAATAAAGATATATATAATTTCTCCTTGTATATACTGTATACTTGTATATACTGTGTACTGTGTCTCTTTTATTTATACAATCTCACTTTATAAATTTAATTAAAGTTATAAAATGAAACAGTATAAGTTAAAATGAGATAATATGTACAGGAAAGTGTATACATATCTTTCATAAGGATTTTGAAAAAAACATTATAAACAATATTATATAAAAAAAACTTATTATATTGCAATAAAACCTATTATATTGCGGAGTATAATATAATAAAGTGTGAGACATATTATATATAAAAATAGTTGAATGTAAGAAAACTAAAATATATGTAGACAGAATAGAAATCTTGTTATTACAGAATAGAAATCTTGTTATTATTGTTAATTCGTGTCTAAACTTCAATAAAAAGAATTGACTGTATGTATCATAAAATTGAATTAAGATTCATCATGTTATAACATTGTCATTTATCGAACATAGTTTAGGATTGCATGAATATTAATGATGATATCGCCAAATGAAATAACGTATTTGAAGAAGGGAATAGCGTTATATACTAGACGTACTAGATGTACCATTAAATCACAATACGTGATGATGTATTGTCTTCTCGATGATCTGTAAATATAACGCGATCGAACAATCATCATTAATCAATGAATGTACCTGCTTTTTGCGGTTATATCCTAATTATGTTATATACGAGCAAGCTGCATAAAGTGACTACAATTCATAATTATTATACGGCCATATCATTGCCACTCACTTAATTGCTAACATTTTATCCCGTAATAATATATTAAAGCAAATAAAGTTGACGATTGCATCCGAAATTTGTATTAATAATCACCTGATACAAATTTTCAATGCGTACTTTTTATTCGAAATAATAAAGCAAGTTTCAGATTATTTATTAATATGCATTAACTAAGTCTTTTTGTTTCAAATTGATGATTTTGTTTACAAACAAAATTTGCAATATTTGCAAGACCATATATGTATACATCGAGAAATTGTGTATAAATAATATTAAAATATGACAATATAATATTAAATAAATGGATTTAAGAAAATAAATGAAAGAATTTTGGATTCTATACTCGGGTGATTCAAAAGAAAAAGTTAAACTTAATTCACACACATGCATACACACACACACACACACACACACACACACACACACACACACACACACACACA
>Ga0157364_1000904_pt1 | contig 23225 bp, 13 predicted proteins | sample AttsexASBM2_FD_111476 | JGI IMG/M metagenome (GOLD analysis project Ga0157364, IMG submission 111476) | Fungus gardens microbial communities from leaf cutter ant in Ribeirão Preto, State of São Paulo, Brazil - Atta sexdens ASBM2 | ecosystem: Host-associated > Fungi > Mycelium > Unclassified ...
GTTATGATAAGGAACACAATGAGGATATCTTAGACAATTTTTCAACTCGAAGAAAACCTTTAAAGATCCTCATTCAGATATTCTTCCCTATTCTTGAATTTTAATTGCCGGAAATGTGAACTATCAAGCATTTTTCAGGGAAAAATAAAAAGAAGAGATATTCGAGTTCTCGTCAATCCTCTGAATTTCATGTCAGACACGGCATAAAAAGGAAAATAAAAATAAAGGATAAAAAATTAAGGAAAATTGTACAGCAGAACAATGGTGCTCAAATCGTTTGCACGCATACGGCGTTTCTATGCAACACGCATTAATTCGTCTCTCCTCGCAAGAAACGTAAATCATCACTCACCACTCCCACGTGCTCCGATAATGGATTTCGTCGCCTGCGAGAAGGCATCGTTCTTGCAAATGATATGGTTCGTACACGATAGTTAGCGGCCAGGGTTGAGTCAGTCTTTAAGAACTTACGGATGAGGCCGAAGGTATGAAACTATATAAGAGATGTAATGATTGTGTCTCCACTTGTTGTTAATGAAGAAAACCGCAGAAAAGTGGAGAGTAACCGCTGCAACGAAGAACTCATGGAAACGCGATCGCCCAGATCAAATATTATCTTGTACAAAAGAAAGTCTCTTTGTATGGAAGATATTCGCAGAGGGTTTTCGCAGAAGTCATTCATTTTATTTTATTTTTGTCGTTATTTTTCCTGGTGGAAGATCCGTGAACGTCGTAGGACAAAGGCGTGACTCGCTTTTTTTTTCTACCTTTGCCTCCCATCGCTTGTCCATGTAGATTTATCTTAGTGGCCAAACGAAATACCAAAGTTCGCCGGTGTTTGACCGCGAGGCATGCTGGTTCAGGCAGTTGCTCTCGAAACGGTGACGGTGAGTTTCGGGTCAACGGGGTGCATTGCGCGTGTCAGTGAAAGAAATATTAAAGTATCAGAGTGCGAGTTTTGAGATACGAATTTCAGAAACATCTCGATTAGCTGTTGTAAAAGTAATTATGGAAAAGCTAGGATGAACGTAACGTACATGTTAATAAATAACAACGATAGTAATTGTTATATTTGATAATTAATAAATATAGTTATTATATAATATAATATTACATTCTAATTATTATTTTATTATTTCAGTGAGGAAAAGTAAAGATAATAATCTCTTAACGTTTCGCATAATGAACCATAACTTCTCCTATAATTACTACTCTCCGAATGACGGAGCATTGCTTGATGATTATCGAGCCATGTTCGTCTTCTTAGAAAGAGTCCTAGCGCGCTTTGCAAATCATGGAGGAGGATCCTATGCAAAGCGGCTAACCGGTTCCGTGAGTCCCAAATCGACGCGGGGAAGAATCTGGGGCCCTCCTCGTCGACCCTTCTCTCGACTCTGTCAATGTGATAACGCGCTGTGCCATCGCAGCATGCGGCGTCGCGTTTTACACCCCGCTGATCCGCATTTGTTGAACCACGATGCACCTCGGACGACATCTTTACCGCTTCTTTAACGCAAAAAAGAATTCGCTTCGTGTCGTGTCAGTACGACACATGTTTACGAGTTATGTAATACATAACATGCATGATAACGCGGTAATAATAAAGAGAAAGGGAGAAAATGAGAACGAGAGAGAAAGAGAGAGGAAAAAAGATAAAAAACAGCTTTTTTTATGTTAATTGTAATATATAATATATAATAAATGTAAAATAATAAATTCCACTTATTGTATTCATAAAACAAAATTGCTGAGACAACTTATAACTAATCATCAAACATAAAACTTCAATTGAATTATATATAATTATAGTACTTTTATTTTTATAAATATTTATTTTTTTTATTCAATTTTTATATCAACTTGAAGTTGATAAATGAATACATGGAAAGAATTTTGTTGGAAATCATTAAAATAATTATGTAAAAAACATGATAAGGAATGCTTCAAAAAGTTTTGACATTTTAACAACTGCAGGTTGAGTATTTTATTTCATTCTCTTTCTGTTATTATTTTATTAACTTCAAATTATGTAAAAATAAAGATATGTTTATTAAAATTAAAATTAAAACTTTACTACTCGTATAAATTATAACTTTTTTCCATAAGTTATCTTAGTAATCTTGTTTCAGAAATCTACAATAACAAGTGAACTCGAATTTATTTTCATTATACTTCTGCATATACACTGCACATTAATATTTGTAAAAAAAAGGCTGATTTATACGTAAAAATAAAATATTAATAAAATTCATAATTATTTTGATATTCCAACAGAGTTTTCAGATCTATATCTAAATTTTTACTTCGGCAAAAAGTTCTTTTGTATATTAGAAGTTTTTATGTTTACCTTTTCAAGGTGCCGAGCATTCCCACAGTATTTTCAGAGGAATTAACACGTTTCTGACTAGATGGCTGAACGTATGTAAAATGTTCAATTGCTTTTATGATCGCTAACTCGCGCAGTACTCATTAGACAAATGTTTATGCAATGGAAGGTCGTAAACGGGGCACAACGTTGCCGTATATCACTGAACAAAGGTTGAATTGTCAAGTAACGGGGACGAATTGCAAGAGATCTTTCAGCAGCCAGCACAGACGGATTATTACATAATATAGGAGTGGTACTAGCTATGTAGAAAATTATTAAAATATGCGGTTAATATTATCGTAATTTCGGTGAGCAAGAATAAAGGAAATAGGAAATGTTGTGACTCGTATACGATACGTATAATTAAGGAATAGCTATGGCGAGCAACAAGTATCCTTGCGTTATCCTTTCCTTTCTATGAATAACGCATGCATATTGAGATTGTTGAATAAAAGCATTTCTTCAACGAGAAAGTTTAACACAAAGTAATAATAAGCACCGTGCGCTTGTGATATAGTACCGTAAAACATTAATAAACGTAAAATAATTATAGGGGAAGTTAAGTTTCTACTTGCAGCAAATATGCATTATGAGTAGGTATACGATTTTTATATTTATTTCATTACTGTACACTGTTAGAAATGTTTTTAAATTTTTATTAACTTTTAAGTTACACAATTTGAATTTAATTTCATAACATTACATTAAATTCAATGTATTTATAACTAAAAAGTATATATGTGTACATGTACATAAAATTTAATGTACTTTTCATAAAATTTTATTAAAAGTACATTAAATTTCATAATTTAATGTACACGTTCATTTCATTTAAGTAACTACTGTAACTTAATTTTCAGTTAAATCATTCATTACTTTTAATTTCATTTATAACTATGAGTTTCATTTACACGTAAAGGAAGTTCGTGTTTACATTTTTAATAGTGTAATGTTATTACATTGTGTGATGTTCTAATACGGTGTTCTAATACGGCACGGAAATGAAATTTTTTGTTCTGATTGCAACACGTAACTTTTCCTTTTAAATTCTGACGCACGGTGATTATTACACCTCGTGATTCATACGTGTTTTCGATACTTGCGTAACATTGAAGATAAACCTTGCTCGAAGCATGGTTTCCACAATACGCATGACTCTTGTCCGTATGTTTGTATACGCCCACCGAGTAGAAATTATCTTTGGCGCCAGTCCGCCGTTAGATGTGCAATATATGAAAACAATAACATATCCACTGGACCATGACCCACTCCAATGCAATGTCACGATTTATCGCATTCGATTGACGATAGATATATGACGATGTTGCTTGTACAATCAATAAACTTTCTTAAGAGATTTCGATTTGTCATAATAAACCGTTTAAATAGAATATACGTCCTAAAGAATGCACGTGGGATCTTACAACCTACGCTATTTATTACAAAAAATGTATTCAAGAAGCAATTATTTGTTTTTTAAGATTATTTATTAATTAAACAGATCAAATCTTCGAACAGATGGAAATTATGAATTTTTTCTCGTTTATTGTATCTCGCTTTCACAAAAGAATAATATCATATAGATAGAATAATATCATATTTATACGCTACTCTACTAAAATCTTTCGTATTCTCTTCTCTCACAGTGTCGTACATTTTTATCATTGATTACATTAGCCTGCGAATTTACACTTTAAGATGATTACTTGAACGAACATAATCGTTTCCTATAGTTTTATAGATGCTGTTTACCAAATTCTTCATCATATCACAATTTTGAGATAAATGACATCAGAGAAATAAAAATAAATATTTTGAGGATTTTTATGACGTTGTCACACCGACAGTAAATTTTTTCTAAATTTTGTTAATGCTACGCGAAAGTATTAACTTGTAAAAATATATTTTTAAATAAATTTTTTAAAATAAAGTACATTTTGTTTTGTGTTTCAGTGTGATTTTTAATTTTTAAGTTATAATAATTAGAATATTGCTGATTTTTATTCAGCAAGTAGAAATACTTTTAAAAAATATAAAATTGTTACAAATAATTTTTTATCGCTGATATTAATCGTAGATAAATCAAAGAAGTTGTAAGAAGTTGTATTTCCGCTCCATTTAATTCTGTTTTCTCTCGCAATAGAGAAAAGAATTGATCACTGTTGTGCTAAAAGGTCTTGTGTCGTAATCATTGCAGGACAATACGTAGAAATGTTTTCTTCGAGAAGTTTTTACAGGCGAAAACATGCTTACATGAAAACCACAATAGTTGAACGAGAAAAAATTGCATTTCGGATGCATATACTTGACCCGGATCCACGAACAATCGTGCATTTCGGATTGTGGGACATGGACGCGGTTTCGCTAAAATGCCCTGTCCTTCAACTTCGATCTTTGCATAAAGCTTTTGGACTTTTTACATTCCCGAGTCCACTTCGGGCTTTTTCTAATGCTCGACCCGCTTTGATACTGACGTCAAACGTAATGCATAAATTTCGTTTGAAGTCTTATCGTGGGTGCCGCTGCATTCGAGTGAACTAATAATAACTTAATTTAGAATTCAATCGATATTTATATTTCATTTAAATGTATAAATTTTTAGCGTTTGGAAATTTAAATATATTTTAATATTAAAGCGTTTAGAAATATTGTGATAAAATATGATCATAATATAAGCATATTTTGTGTTCTATTATTTTGTATTTTATTTTTTTATCTTCTAAGTATATTTTCTAAATGTAATTTTAGTAAACAATATTTTCATTCCCTCTATGTATTTGTGAGATTCTTATTTAATATATATTGAAACAAAACTGATGCCGGGCTTGAATTTCGAATATTCCATGATGTGCAGTATGGAATACCTACGTGAGACAAAGTTGCATCCGGAGATAAAAGTGATATCGGACTGACGAGGATTAAATTTAATTGAAAGCTCGCATTTTATATTTCGCGTTTTCAATCCGTTCGGTAAGCACTCAAATTGGATCGAACGGCACTATCGAGAATTTCAAAGTCAGTATTGTCGATATTTTGAAATCGAACGGTAGCATCCTGACACGTGCCGTCTCGCATTAATCAACGATGTGTGTGGATATTCTTAATCCGAAAAAATGAGTCCCGCATATGATAATGAAACCACAGCTATCGAACAAACCGCGACCTAAACCATTTAATTAATGTTCATTTTGCGAAGATCAAAGAGAATCCACACTTACGGAACGAGAGAATTATTTATTATCATAAGATTAATGTCAACTAAATCTAAACTCGTTTCTATATTTAAATATCTCTATAATAGTGTTTCTATATCCATGCCTTTGGGATATTTTTTATCTTTTTTTCATAAAGAAAGACCGTCAATTCGAATCAATCATTTCTAGTGGAAGTCTATAAATATATGGAGAACATCGAGACAATAATATAATACATGAATAATACATGAATAATATAATACATGAATAAATATTTACTTCATATTTCTCTCCTATGTTTTGTACATTGAATCGAAGGAATAATGATACTCATTTGATACTCATATTCAATATACAAAATATTCATATTCAATATACAAAATAAAGGAGAGAAATATGAAGTAAATATTTAACTCTCCAGCTGATGACAAAATCTATAACACAATTACTAGATCTGTAAGGTTTATTTAATTTATTAAAAAGCTAATTAAAAGACACTTCAAGGAATTTCAAGGAACCAAAATGACATAACTCGTATTAAAAAAAAATAAATATTAAATATGTTGTAATAAACAATATTTTAACAATCTAAATTTATAGATGTAACAAAGAAAATTGAATTTAACAAAGAGATTTATAATTACCTAAATGGGTCCACATATAAACTCGTCAGCTCCGGAAAGTTAAAATATTCTATATAACTAATTGTAATTTTTATATCTTCACGCCTTTTATTCTTGCGGCGATAATAATTTTCAATGTAAAACTTTCTTCACTCATCCCGCTTATACATTCGCGAGATCATGTGACAGAAATTTATGGAATAATACGATTTTACTGTTAGGTCGCTGCTTTTAACTTCCAGTTATATTCTATACAAAAGAGGTAGCAATGTGAGATAAAAGCACTCCGCATTTCTCTTTATCAACAGAATATCTTTTAACTCCTATTGTTACTGTTGTGTAGTCAATTTCTGCATCGAGATTACCACTTATATTTGAAAGCTCCATAATTAGCCTATTAGTACGCTTTGGTAAACCACAGCTCCCTCCAGAATTTCTGGTTCTATTGCTATTTCGATCAATACGTGGAACTTGTTGAAACCAATATAACTTTAATGAGTTCATATTTCGATAATATGGACGTAAGAAATGAACCGGATGTGATTGAACCGGATGTGATTGTTCGTGATAATGAAATGTGAAAATTGATACTAAAAATTCTATCATATCTCTTTTTAGCCCGAGGAATTGAATTTTATTGATGTTATATCAGTAAGTGTGCAGTAAAAAGTGAACATCGAGATACTATTACAGTTTTCTGATATCCGACTCTGTCAATTTTTATAAACGTGAAGTACCAATGCACATATCCTTCCTTATTCTTGTGGACGACGTCGATTCTGCACATTATTATTCCCGTTCAACGTGTGCGCGGAAGGGATATTTTTAACGTTTATACAGATACTTTATCTCATTATAATTCGCCCACGCGTCCACAGAACGACTGCGTTAGTTGCTGTAATGATCTTTGCGGCAGTGAAGGCGAACTTCTCTTCCTCATCCGCTTCCTCATCGTCTTGTTCTCCGTATTCGCTCCTCTCTAGCGAATTTTTATTCACTCTTTGGATTACATTTCTGCTATATTTCTTGTTTATTATTTTTTCCCTATATGAGTATCGCGTTTATTCTAACACCCACTTGTTTTCGTCACGATTGCTCTTTTAATGTATTGAAATATATATCCTGTAAAGGATAACATCATTTATCTATAATAAATATTTACTTCTTCCTCTTATCAATAATTTAAATCTAACATAGATAGATGTAATTGAATTTCTCACTTGATAAAATTAACGTTATTATGTGTTCGAGAAACATGATAGAAAGAAAGAGAAATATCCTAAGTATCCTTTTCATGCGACTTGAGATCTGAACGCAATTGGTGAGTACTTAGGAACGAGACGATTCATTTGCATGTCTATAAAGTGGCATACGTGAATACGTATATGAATACATACATGAAGGCATGGCTACTTACGTAAATTCGTGTCATCGACCTCGCGTGACTTCCCGTAACTTAGTTTTATCTTTTTTTCCCCATTGAGTCTGCATCACAATGATGTCGTCGCGTTGAATTTTATTACAAAATACACTTATGAAATGATTATATAATTAGAATTTCAAATTTATTATCTTTAGTAAATGTCTAATTAGTCAAGCATAAAATATCTAAAAACTTTGCTTGCTTAAATATTCGAACTGTCAATGTTCGAATTAAACATAGTAATTTTTTAAATATGTTTAATATGTAATTATGTAAAAATTTGTTAATATGTATAACATATCTAATGTTATATTATATAAGTATATATATTTATATATAATTTATGAAAAACATAAATGAAACTACGCTAAACATGCATATTGAATATATGAAATATAATATAATGGTCTTGCACTAATAGCGTTCATAGATTAATCGATGAGCTAAACGATTCAACTGCTGGTGTATCACGGATGAAATACTCCAGCTTGCAGGCGGAAAATAAAGACATTGGTCGCTTATTCGCGAAGGCTACCCGCTGCTAAGGAAATCGATAAATCCGCTGCGGCGATATCGATACTGATGGCTATCCATGTTTTATCGCTCTGCGGATACGCGATCGTCCGGATCTCAATTATGAATTCCCGTCGTCTTAATCTCAGCAGGGGTGACAGACTTTCCAAGATATCTTTAGTCGTTCCAGCAATTTTTCTGTGAACAACTTCGCATATTTCCCACATGTCTTTTCTCTTATTAATCAATTTCGTAAATATTAATTTGTATAGATATTTTGATTTTATATATTAACATATTATATATTAACATTAATTATATTTTTTTATTTCTATACACAAATATTATTTTAACCTTAACTAAATTATATTAACTTGTGACATTGCGAATTTATACAATACTGCATAATTTTTCTAATTAATATTAATTAATTATTCTTGTAATCTTTCAGAAATTGAGGCACAAGAAGCTTGCAAATGGTTGAGAGCTGCCGGATTTCCACAGTACGCTCAAATGTACGAAGGTAAGTGCCTTGATGAATGTCAGAAAGACAATACTTTATAGGTTAAGGTCTATTGATTTAAATCAAAATCCTTTGAAATTGCTCTGAAATTAAATGAGTACATACAAATTAAATGGCTAACACAAACTGAAAGGAAGCAATTTCAGATGAAATCTAAATCACTCGGGGCATCCAAGGATTCAATGTTCCTGGAAGTAGATAATGGAATTTAAATGGGAGTGGAGGAGGATAACCTTTTGTTATCCTCCAAGTCTCTATTTCCTTGAAAGAGATAAACTACCTAAACCTTCGACAAATTCTAACTCATTCGAAACTACGACGCAGTTACACAACAATGTTGTCGCACATAAATCCTAGCAAACGTTATCTTAATTGCATAAGATTATCATCGACATAATTTTCACGATATTTCTTTAAGTATCTGAGCCATTTGTTTAATCTCACGTAGGCTCTTTGCTTTTTTAAGTTGAAATACTTGTAGTTCTCGAAAAAGAATAAAATCGGAAAAAGCCATTTTTCAGAACTCTTTTCGAAGAGAAACAGTTGGAGCAGGGGAATTAGAAAATTGTACAGCAAAATTGATAGGTGATACTCATGAATCTTGCAATTTATAAAAAAATAATAAAATGTATTAAATGTAGCAGCAATAAGCAATTCTGAAAACCATTGCCTAAAAATTATTGACACGACAAATAATCTTGCTTCAATATAAATTAATCCTTTGTGGATTGACAACTCCATTTGAGATTATCCCTTTTCATTTTGTAAATTATTCGCTCAATTTTTACCTTGGGTGAGATAATTTAATAATATTTTATCTATAATTAAAATTAAAATATTAAAAATAATGGATTCCCTATATGGCGGACAAAATTTTAAAACATGATTGTAAAATTCGGTTTTAGAGAATTATGAACTAGCATCAAGTTTTCACTTTCGCTTTATTTAAAGTTTATCAGTGCTACGCAAATAAGTATATCTGATTTCCAAACTGATTTTAAACACTGATGACTCTTGTAATACTAGATCTTCCTTCATTGAAGGTTATATCTTTTTGAAATTTGACCTTTCTGAGTTACATTCAAATTGAGCGATACCTAAAACAATCTATAGAGAGCAAAGTTTTCTTTAAGTTTTCTTGATAGAAGGCTGATGGTCCGCAAAAGATTAATAAATCTTACCAGAGGCAAAGTTGTTGGTAGCTATCTTGCAACTGGTCCAACTAAAATATTGCAAAGTAGTTATTCATACAGCAATATGATAAGCAAGTTCTTCAGCGCATCGGTGGTCACATAGCGTCAAGACACGGCAGAAGGAGGAGCAGTAACGAGCGACACGTGGGCAGACGCGGAGGATCAGTTCGTCGCGAGAGCCGAGAAAGTAAATTATTAAGGAGGCAGAGCTTGATGCTGTATGTGCGCCCGGACATGTTAATACGTCTCATAATGCAGGCCCTTTGTCGCGGCGCCTACCAACAATGCGTTCGTTATTGCAGTACCGGTGCATTGTTGCCGCCGCATTCGCGCCGCCGATGCCTTCTTCTTGCCATGCTATTAGCGAAGTATTGTTTTACGTTTATAACCAAAGGAGATCTCTCGGAAGAGTTTAATGTCTGACAGTCAGGCTCAATTTTTAACCATTCTTTGGATCAATTTTCTGACCTTCTTCTCAGTCTGACAGACTCAAGTAATATTTTCTTAAATAAAACGAGACACACTACTGTTATATACACATCCTGTTTTGCTCCTGGGGACCTACGGACCACCCAGTCTTGACATTAGAAGCCTCAAAAAATTTTCGAAAGTTTGAAACACAACACCCTTTGTATTTTTATGTTTTCTAAAGAAGCTTCACTTTCACTTGCTGTGATTAATTATGTCACGAGAAACTTGATAAAAATATGTGACGTCACATGATCAATAAAAAGAAGATAAAAAATATTTCATCATGATTTACAACATGTTCTATGTTGCATTGAATAAAATATCTTAGGGATTTAATGATTTCATTCCACTGGTGATATCCTGGTGACATAAATCTCGTCTTACATTGTGACGCTTAGCCAGGAGGTAAGATCCGCGTAGATGTAAATCAGTGCGGCTAAGCGAAGTGAAAAATTACGCAGGCCATTAATCACTCGTCCGACGGCGTCCGGGTGAATATTATTCCCGCATTAGCTCTTGAAATTGAAGAAAGACCTGGAATTACTCGCCATGCCAAGGACGTTAATGACTGTTGAACACGAGGCATTAGTCCTTTCCCTATGTACACGTGGTTTAATACCGCGCGATACGCTCTCTTGGCAGATTTGACGGACTCCGTTTGCGTTTCGTACGAAGCGTCGTATGCAGAAATACATGCTAACGAGATTTTATATCAAATATCTGCGAGATTTTACATCAACTATCCTCGTAATCAAGACAATTTTATTTCTGTAACAACTTATTCTGTAAAAAAATTATAAAAAGAATACTAGAAAATGTTATCATATCAAACTGCTCTTCACCCCGATGAAGTGTAATATTTACAAAATATGTTGGCAATAATGAAATTGGAAATAACCCATGAAACGCGGTGAAAATAGCTTCTAATATCAGAAAATTTTATTTTAGAATTTATTCCTATAGTACATTTTATTGGGATATCGATAATTAAATTAGATAGAAATATTCAGTGAATTTGGAAAATAAAATTTATTTGAAATTTTATTTTATTTGATTTTTATATTTTTGCTGTACTTAAACTTATAAATAAAAATAGAGTGATCCAGGAGAAGACGAAATTTAACGTAATCGTGATCTATTTAAATGCAATTGATCGGAATTTTTCAATTCGTTTAATAACTCGGTGTCACATTTAACTGTAATTTGCAAGTTTAATAAGTTAGCTCCATTATAACTGTAAATTTATGTGCCTCCGGTCACGCCATCGGTACGCAGGCGAGCGAGATACGCGCGTGTTTTCTCACTGCAGCAAAGAATCGGAGTAGCAACACGCCTTGCATGTGCAAGAAGCGGAAAATAAAATTTCCCGTTGAATGTCAGCGGATCACGGAGTCCAACTTATAAGTCGCGTCGCATCCAAGTGACAGGTTTGATGGATACCTTTCGTATTCTTGAAATAGTTGAAATAAATACAGACGCGATCGCACAAAGTGTAAGAAATTCTCATTTTCCGTATTAATCACTTCCAGAGAAATGTGTTATTAGTTCATCTTGTACTGTTATTTTTTTAGAAAATTATAAATATAGGATTTTTCTCTTCATTGCGGAACGAAGAAATAAAACAAAATTTTAAGTTTTTGAAAAACTGAAATTTTGTATTTTTTTCTCATAAGGCTGTATTACATAAGTTTTTAGTAAAATGAAAAAATTAAAAATTTTTCTACATTGTATTTGGAAGTAATGCAAAAGTTCGGTCGCAATTTAGAACTTGAATAAAAAATTATTTTAATACAAAGTAGCATTTTTAAAAAATAATTAAAATAAAATGAGAAAATTATCGTTTTAACTTTAAAACTGTATTGTTAAATATTTATAATTATTATATGTGTATATATTATTAAATATTAATCTTATTATAAATTGTTTCATATGCATATATAACATTCTTTTTTTACGCAAGGTATAAATTATTTCCTATTTCAATCAAATTTTTATAGAGACATCTGATACATTCTTAATCCTGCAGTTGTTTACAATAATACATTTTATATTACCGTGAAAAATATACCGTAAATAATCCTAAAGATACGTTGTGTAACGAAATGTGCGGCATTAATCGTGCACAAGCGGATTAACGTCGATCACGTAAAGAGTGTCGAGCAATGGCACTCCTATTTCTATTGTACGAATCGCAGGGAGAGATAGGAACCATTCTGTTTCACGACGATTGTGATTAAACAGATTTACCCGACATACTGTATGCAGTCACTGCATAAGCCACCGCTATAAGCCGCTGCAATACAGCGTATCCAACGTCACGTAAAATCTGGACGGAAAATTTTATGCCAGATTACGTCTCGTTAATGCTTTGGCTTTTCGTTACAGTTCAATCGGCGGTGTCCATGTATTCTGACAGGCCTAGTTTGCAGCCAGAAATTAATCGCGCGAAACACACGGCTTATTTGTGTATAAAAATTTTAATATAAATTTTTTTTCTGGCAACTTGTAATAGAAATTTTAATACTTTTTTTCGATTATTCTCGCAGAGATGATTGATTCACAGTATTTAAACTTAGGAAACCTATGAACTTGAATTCATATACTGATGAGATATTCATACATTTAAACATTACATACACATTTGTAAATAATAACGCATTTGAAGTAAAACGAAGATAGAATAAGATATAGATAGATAAGAAACGAGGATAAAATAAGAGATAGTATAATTTCAGAGTAATAAAAAAGAAAGATATAAATAATAATAAGAACAAAACTCATACATCCACATAAATAAAATATATAATATAAATAAAATATGAAAACGAAAGCTGGAACTCATTTTTGCATATATCTTTTAATAATAAGAAAAATATTACGATTATATATAAATTTCGTCGTTACATATGTATTTTTGTAATTAACTCGATCAACGCTAATTCATTTTATGTAGCAAGCATATATTATATATGAGTCTCCGCCGTTATTAATGCATAAATAATATATTTATAAAATGATAAATATACAATTTACAAAAAAATGTATTTTAAAAAGAAATATATTTTAATTATTTGTGAATTATTATATATCGCTTTATAAATATGTTATTTATGCACTAACCGTGGAGGCTCATATATATACATTTTACTTACAGTTAATTTATTTTTAGATCATAAAAACTACTTTTATTTTATGTATATAAATTGGTTGATAATATCGGATATTATATTATTCGAATGTTACATACATGCTAATATTTCTTGAATTGTTAATAGAATTATACATATAATTAGAAATGAAAAAATTATTTATTTCAAAAAGTTATCATTTTAGTAATAACATTTCTGGATTTATCTTTTTAGTGTGTAGCAGATTTTGCTCGAAAAACTGTTTGCAGTTTCAGCATTTTTAAAAATTTACTATATGTGTGTGTGAGAGATTTTATTTTACGTTATTTAAAATGACATAAATTAGCCGTAAAAGTTTCAAGATGAAACGATGTATTTTCTGTCATGAAGAGAGAAACATGCTTTTATATTTCTGCTATGAAGAAAGAGACACGCTATTTATTTATTATTCTATAGAAGCCAACTTACACACAAAGTTACAAATTCCTCCTGGATTCGCGGAACACAAAGCTCAAAGAAAACTTCAGATATAAAACATTTCTCAATTTTTTTATCAGATTTTTCTAGAGGAAATATATGTTCTTTTTTACACGATACTTTTACATTTAAATATAATTAATAATTAATAGATTATAAGAACATTTTGGTAAAAAATATCTTAGAATTACATTAGAAAAATGTTCGAGTTTTTTACATTATTTGGAGTCAATTATCATTACGTATTTTTATAAAAGCACTCTTTTATTGAAGATCCATTACATTTAGCTCACTTATATTTAGCTTTATTACATTCACCATTCTTTTCGAGTTTTACTCGACTTTACGTGTGAAAGATTTCGAGTTTTACAATCTCTTCCATATCTTCCGTAAATAGAACAATTCTACATTTATATGGTTACAGAAATTTATCCACAGCCGAGAACGGAGAGTTTACAAACGATGTGCATTTCGCGTTACGCACAACGACGCGGCTAACAATGAATGGTTAACGAGAGGCATCCCGAAAAGTCGATTCGTATGTCCTCGTGAATCACGCATTGCGTCAACCGCAATAGCGGTGAGACATAAATCGATCGTTACCGTTAAATTCTCCGGTGTACCTTGAACGTACCATCGGCATTGCGACGCGGCAATGCGCCAACAGCCACGAGTGTCAGGTGGTCGTCTGTTTCGCTTGCGGTCGAATTTATAGCGCAAGGAAGAGAGAGAGAGAGAGAGAGAGAGAGAGGGAGAGAGAGAGAGAGAGAGTTTTCTCTCTCCTCTCTTCTCTCTTCCGCGATATACTAAAATAATTTCAATCGAATGCAGACTAAAATTGCACAGGCGTCATCGCGAGGCAACAGTCACGATTCACGAAATCGCGGGGTGTCGGAAGCACGTGCTGCTCTTTCTGCCTTCCTTCTTTCCGAGCCGATTTTTGGCACGACGCCAAACGTCGGGGCGTTTCTCCTGTTACCTCTTTGTCTTCATCTCGTCGTTTTCCTTTTTCCCCTTTGCTGTCTAGCGCGGAAGAACATAATCCCAGGCTTTGGGCAAGACAGACTATTCGTCTTTTACTCAGAATTCACCACAGCTGCTACAGTGGTCGCTTCAGATGATCGCGACATAATTAATCATTCGAATGGCACGAATAGAGCATTTCGAGGAATCATCAACCATCCATTTTGTTGTTTTGTCTTCGTGTTTCGAACTTTTAATTGCGTATCAAATCGAGGAAATAACTACCTAAGTAAATTCCAGCTTTGATCCGACTTTCTGAGATATCGGACAATCTTTCAGATAATTCTCCGCTCGTAATTCCAAATCGGATTCGCGTCACAATGAAAATTAATGAGTATTTAATATCGTACATGAATAATGATAATATCTTTCGAATTGTTGTGAATTAATGATCGTAGACGTCAGGATGGAATATTTCGAAGGACGCGAGCCATAAATAGTTTGTTCAGCGTCTTGTTTTATAATAATTCACTTAGCTGAGGAATTTTTTCGGCGTGTCCCGTGTTCACGTTACCAATTAAGGATAGCATGAAATATTAACTCTCCTCGAGCTAGTACCAAGAGAGAAGCATTTATATATCTGCGAAACACCGCGAAGGCTGATTGCTATGCACAGCTGATCTTCGGCCCGGCTTCTCGGATTCTCCTCGGGGTGCAAGCCCGCTTGGAAGGTCGCGCAAATGGTTCTCATAAGGCCTTGGAGAACATGACATCTGCACTAGAAATATACCACTCCAGAGGAAAGAGATTGTTTACGAGATTCCAGCTAGCCATGGGAATATCGGTTGAAACTGGAACGACAGGTAGTGATAGCTTTGAGCACGAATAGAATCATTTTCGATGCTTTCTGCGTATTTCAATCTTACATTTTATCAAAGATTACATTCATATAACGTAATAGGTCAGTCAAAAATTTGGACAAAAAATATTTTAATGATGAATTTATTAGTTGAAACAGTTAAAAAAAGATATACGAAAAGAGATTATAAATAATATTCCTATAATGTTAGACATCAAAGAAACAATGATAATCCTAATTTCTTAATCTAAATAACATTTTATTATTTTTAACTTCTATGTGTGTCAAAACATAAATCTATCTATCTTTGTTGTTAGTAAACAGCATTAAAATAAATAACGTTTATATTAATGTAAATAATAACAAATTTGAATCAAATTTAATACACTTTTGTGAGCTAAATTATTTAACTCCGTTGTTTTAATTAAATTAACAATATGCTGAATAAGAACAATGACGACATATTGAAACGATTAAAAATAATTTAAATATAATTTAACAGTATAATAATATATTTTAAGGAGTTTTTAGATGATAATATTAAATGATACTATAACAATCATGTAAATATTTAAAAATATCTTCTGTTTACATATGTGAATCAGAATATTAGAGAAAGTAACTTTGTCGGGAGAATATTATTTTATTCATGATCTTTCTATGCAGAATATAGTATTTTATTTTGAGTGTGCTATTGTTCTGATAAAATTATCTAAACTATTTAGATTAATCATGATTTGGACGTTTGGGTGAATTGCGACCATCACTGGTGACAGGTTGTCCGACTCAGTTGTTTAATAAGAGACGAGGGACTTGTACTTTTGTCGGAAATAAAGCGCAGTCGGACGCCCACACTGCAATAATAATCGCGCAAGCGGAAATACATCGCGAGAGGATCTGACGCAGTGAAACCTTCACCCAGTTACCGTGTATACGTCTTTAGTGCAAAATCGTGAACAGATCGAAGGAACTAGGGCGCCTAGTTACGTCCGTAACAACAGCTTTGTTTAAATGACCTTTTCACGCCTAGTTTCGCCTCTTCCGCTTTCATTCCATTCCTGTTACAGTTACCACGAAGGTCGCATCCTCGATACGGTATTTTTGGAAATATTCGACGAACGGTAGAGAAATTCTCTCGACGAAAAAGTATTTATAACAAGGAATAGAATTATGTCATAAATATAATGCATCGCCATCTCGCAACATTTATTATTCACCAAAATGTCAAGGGACAATTTATAATTTTTAATAACATGCACAATTCTCCAGATGTTTTTTTAAAATAAAAATAAATTGTATCAATGTATGTATACAAAATATTTCGAAATGTTTATACATTTAACTTATTGTTAGATGCTAATGTTGAAAGTTAGAAATTATGTGTTCTTTTGTCCAGACAGGAGACATATTTTGTTGATGCAAAATAATTAATATCTTAAAAAAATTCGATAACTGAAAAGTAACTAATTGAACCGGAAATTAATCTTTCGAAAGGTCTTCTCGTTATTTCTCTCTGTCACTCTGTCATTCACATATATAAGGAGCATAGAATTACAAGATTGACATCTGATGTAGTTAATAATTAAAAGAAAACGCTATTCTGTCAAAATTACGATAAATATATTTGAATTATATGTTTACCAAAAATGAAAGTTTTTTTATTAAATATAAAAAATATTAAGTGAAATAGATTAAGAAATGTTTAAAATACAAAGATAGAAGAAAATCATTTTCGGTCAAAAACGATTTTTGGTGCTTTTAGTAATGTTTATTATGTGAATATACAAATGTAATTATTAATTCTAGACTGCTTCGATTTAACTTAAAACACAATCATAAATTGAAATAATAATCTCTTAATTAAATTAATTGATCGTCGATTTAATAATAATGTTAGTTAACATTGTTAACTTAAAAACTTTATTAATTAGTTTAATTGTGAAATTATTATTTCCATTTATAATTAGAATTTTTTAAATTCAACCTGCTTTGCCCGAAAATGGTTTATTTCTCTTTTATTTGTATTTAAATATAAAAAGTTCTGAAATTTTTTCAATAATGAACAGAATGAAGTGAACTTCACATTTAAAGTGATAATCAAGATAATCAAGATAAGCGACATATCATGTATCGCGTCGTAGCTCAATGTAATCAATTGCTTTTTCTGCAAAGCACTTCACCATTTTCAATGAAGAGAGTACAAACAGTATTCCTATCTCGGTTTCATGTGAAAACCATTGCTCGTTTCAACCGAGTGTCTACGTGACTCGTGTGAACTATAGAGCGATTGATCACACCTTGTCTTTAGTCTCGATAAATCACTACTTGCCTTTAGATGTGTCTCACTCTTGTCACACGTCTAATCGCGAGCACACCGTCGACTTTTTATCGTTCGTGGACGATGTTAATAAGAGATATTAGATAGGTTCATCGTTGGCGCCATGTGGCACACAGTATACTAATGTGCATGGTCAATTAGTCATACGACTGTTTGCTCGTGATATGATATCTCGATAAGCGGTCCGATGCCTGTACGCGTTATGACATCAGTGTATTCTGTTGTGTAATACTGGAATGCACGGGTCAAATTTATCGGTGCATGCGTCTTCTGAGCTTGTCAATGACGAGTTCGGAAAGCACTCAATAGCACAACTCTCAAAGCGATTTTTCAATGACTCAACCAGATTTCTGTGATGACGAAACAACCTTGTCAAAGTTAAGGCTGTGACATATAAAAAATCGTAAAGCACTGAGTAAGCAATAAAGGATCAGTTACAGATCGTAAAGCAGTAATATAAGCGATAGCAAATCTATTCTCTTTTTTTGGAGTGAAATCTAACTCTAAAAAGTGAACTCTAACTCTTAAGAATTGAGCGACTCTTTTTCAACACTGGTTCAATTATCACTCTTTTAGAATTAAATTTCACTCCAAAGCTTTTAAAAAGCAAAATGTTGATTTGCTTACTGCTTATGTCATACTGCTTAAGTTTTTTGTATGTGCCACAATCTTTATTCTTTTATTAATCATATAAACTGGCGTAGAAAAATAGAGGCATAGACACAGAATCGCGGGCGCAAAGTTCTAACAATATGTAGCTATTATCACCTATTAATTATTATCTTGAAACATACCGCAGTCCAGTCCACGATAAATAAAGCAAAGGTTAATTTAATAAGGCAAAGGCAGTTAATAATCCGTCGCCGGCAATAGGAACGTCCATCATAGCAGCTACATTCGTAGTGCAACGAAGTATGGATGTGCAGCTTAGGAACGATGTACCAATCGCTCGGCAGTTGTTACAACTGGTTCGTAATAACAAACGATGTCGTTACGTCTATCTGATTACGCGAGGCATAAAGAATCGCTGCCGGACTGAAAAGCACCCATGGTGAGAGGAAGGGGTGAAAAGGGAGACCCCTCAATGAGCGGAGCGATTATGAGAACGAATCGTGGTTAGTCGGCCATGACGGAGGCCTCTTCTCTGCAACCGATACGCCGCGTCCGTTATTTCTCGACATAAATAAATTCGACCGTGATTTAGCAGCGTGTACTGGCCAGCCATTTCCGATGACTGAAGTATGGGGTTATCGCGACTGCAACACGCCGTCTGTATGTACGTTGCGTCGGTCGCACGAGTGATCATCGTTACTTCAATCTCATGTACTCCGTAATATTAAAATAATTGTTTATCACGTATTTTCGATGAATTAAATTTGTGAATTTTTATGTTTCTAAACGTTTATTCGTAGACACGCATCTCTCTGCGATTATCCAAGTTAAAGGAGATGATAATTACTCATTAAGAACTCGTTAGGATGATAAAATTTAAGAGAGACATTAATTTTCAGGTTTTGTTTTACCTTTAAGCAGTAAATGTTTTAAAAATACGCGAATTGATAGATGGAGTACTCAAAACGTCAGAACATCCTTTAAAAAATTTTTACATATTTTTTATTAGTATATTATGTTATAGTTAAAATATTTATCCTTATGGAATGTAAAAATAATGAACTTTCAAATTTCTAGGATCTTCACTGAAAGAAAAGATTGGCTAAATATGGCATAGTATTTTTAATTGGTTGCAGCAGCCAAGTTTTGGTTACATTAGTCTATCGAAATCCTATACTGACATTGCAGATAGGTTATCGCAACTAAAAATAGGCTGTCGCAACCAATTAAAAATGCTGTGCCATATTTTACCATCTAATTTGCTGCAGTCTTTTCTTTCAATGGGCAATATTTTTTTATTCTCCTTTTTCAGAACAAGATTTCACAGGAAATTATACATGGAGTGTGGCTATCTATCCACTTGAAAGTTAAAACTCTCCACGTTTGAATTCTCGTAATTGCGTCGAGATAACGACCGCACTAACTGATGAAAGTTTTCGAAATTAATGCCATTTAGGGGTGCTTTTATTACCACAGGATTTCGTGATGAAGTTCGCTCCTAAATTTGAAGACTAATTGTAAACTTGAGTTCAGATTACTGATTATGAGTATTCAACGTCAGTCTCGCAATACCTCTTAACGAAGTTCCATGTTAGATTTCATCCGATTACTCTACCGCAGGCACTTCAAAGCGTACAAACGAGAATTATGCAATTCGGAGCAGATTCTCAAGCGTCGAGAGAAGAGGGCAAATTCTCTGAAATCAAACGCGCGAATATCATCCACATCTATTTCGGTAATCGCTTGCGCGAGCATCTGCTCCTCGTTTCTTCGACATCTCCGACAGTATGGCAGATACGTATACTTCTTCCTCTCGCCGTCGAACGCACCCGGAAATATGACCGCCGTAACATAACTGCTACGCCTGGTAGATTTAATTCGGACGCAACTGGGTTACGCCGTCGTTCCTTCCTCATCGTCGATTCCGCGAAATAGCGCGTTATTTTACGATGGCTCCTTCGACAAACATCAAAGCCCGGAATTCTCGGCGTGTCGTCGACCGTCGCCCGTATAAATCAGGAGTCCCTGGTTTTATCTCAAGAGGGTGCAAAACTCGGACGGATTTATGCGCATTGCACATCAGATACATCTGACAGCCGTATAATGACCCGTCATCGCCCGCGCAACATAATTTTAAACCATGAGCTTCTTCCATGATGACACGCGAATCAACAGGCGAAAAAAAAGACGATGATGAAACTTACCGGACTTTGACAAAAATTGACATGTTGATCTCTTGTTTCTACAATAGCATGAGACTTCCTATATGATAAAAGGTCAACGAGTTAATATAAGAGACAAGTAGGTGAGTGATGACATGAAGGTCAATGTGGTATGAAAGTACTGTGCAGACATCGCAACGCGAATTCTGCCATGCCATCATGGGCGGATCTTACTTTCCTTTTATTCAAGCTCCATAAATTCCCTGCTGCTCGGCCTACGAAGTTAGTCGGCGAAGCGCCAGCGAAATTCGTTGTGTACAGTTTAATCGCTGCTTCCCACGGTACGTGCGGGGCATCGCCGATTAAGCCGTCTCCGAGAACGGGCTTGATCGTTCGCGAATAATTTCCTCAGATTGCCCCCAACTTGTCCCAATCCTCCTCTCACCTCGTCGCGCTGCCCTGCGTTCTCCTTTTTGCTCGCACGCGCCGCTCTCGCGCCGGCGACAAAGTAATCTCGCCCGGGATAAATTATTCGACGGCCGGCGAAAATGTAAATTCGCCCCGGTGGGCGAGGGCGGCGATTTATACGCGACCAAGCGGGATACTTTGCTGGCACTTAAGTGCCAGCCAATCCCTTTTTCGCCCGACGCACGCGCTCGCTAATTTATGCGACTGCATTTCGCGGTATTCGCGCTGCAGACGCGCCGTCTCTCACAAACGCTAATTCTACTTGTCGCGACGTTCGTTCGCAGACGACGAAAGAACCCGCGAACGTTCAATGACGAATTAAAGTCTTAGTTGCGGTACAAAGCATTTGCTTTATAAACTGTACAATATCACGAAATTAAATTCTAGGGTATCTTATTAAGTTGTGAAATCGAATAGTATTACAGAAAGTTGTATAAATGCCTTTTATATTTGATTGATGGCAAATTTATATATCTTAATACAAACATTGAAATTAAGTAAAATTTATGATAAGAAAGAAAGAAAGAAGGAGGCTGTTTTTTGCTCAGAAAGGTAAATAAAAGAAATAGCATTTTTTGTAGATTTTTATCTCATTTAGGAAATACTTCGAAAATTAAGCAAGAATATTGTAATTTGGATAAATATTTGTGTTCAATTTTCAAAGTGTTTTTCAAACTTTTTAATAACTTTATTGTATTTAGGAGATTAAAATCTACAAAAAAAAACACTATTTCTTTTACTTACACTTTCATTTCAACATGCTGTGGTATCTATATCTGTTTCCTATGGACTTTTTTCTGTAATAATTGTGATTTTAGAATTTCTAGATCGCGATTGATAAAAGTAATATTTATTGTAAATATAAAATTTGTTACACATTTAAAACTTTTAATTTTATACATAAATATGGATGTCAATAAGCCGTCTAAGTTAGATGTTTCGAATAATACAATATATATTTAATTTACATTTTAATATATGATAAGGCAGAAACATTCGGATATTCCTATATGAATCAAATTATCTCAGATATGATTGCGCACTAAAATTTTTGTTTAATGTTGTGAATTTAAAATTTATTACTTGAACATGTCATAAATTTATTGTACAAAACTTGGGAATATCACCGCTCTTACATTTTTATATATAGATATATATATATATATATATATATATATATATATATATATATATATATATATATATATATATATGTATATATATACACACACACACACACACACACGCATATATATAAATATATATATATATAAAAGCCTGGTAGAATACAATTTCCTGCCAGAGAAAATGAAATCTTTTCCTCTTCAGTGTCTTTTTCGAACAACACTGATTTATTTTATATTCTTTATCTCTGCCTTCTGATTTAATGATCCATCAAACTGACGTCAGAATCTATTTCCTTACGTGACGATCGCATTATCGTTGTCGTTTTAATGTCGAGAGAAAAATGCGAACGTGCTCGGTCGGTCGGTGCACCAGTTCTTTGCGACCGCAAGTGAGTAATGCACCCTTGAAACTCTTGAGAGTCACGTGACACCTCTAGACATTGAGACTTAAAGGCTACTTGGAAACGAACTCTGGTCTTGAAAATACTTGGCCTCGAGTCTTGCCTGACGTCACGTGCGATTAAGATGCAGGACTTCCTACGATCATTTTATTATTCCTATTCTACCCAAATACCTCAATTCAATATCCGTTTAATCTTTCTTGATGCAAAAAATACGTTGCGTGTGACTTTACTGACTTTACTTTTTATTATATTGAACGAATTAATTAACTCTTCAACATTTTTCGAATATTCAAATATATAACTTTTATGCAAAATCTACGGTAAGTTATAACATAAAAACAATCTAATAATAAGATTATACATATGGAATAACAATACA
>Ga0157364_1000905_pt1 | contig 23222 bp, 5 predicted proteins | sample AttsexASBM2_FD_111476 | JGI IMG/M metagenome (GOLD analysis project Ga0157364, IMG submission 111476) | Fungus gardens microbial communities from leaf cutter ant in Ribeirão Preto, State of São Paulo, Brazil - Atta sexdens ASBM2 | ecosystem: Host-associated > Fungi > Mycelium > Unclassified ...
GAATTTCTCACTATGTAAAAGATTTTAAAATGCAAGCAAGCTCGTGTTATCTTGCTCATATTATTATTCGATTATAATAACGCTGATATAATATCGCACATTAGATTATGCAGATACTCGATAAAACGAGATTCGCGAGTGCAAATTCTAAATGGAAAGAATAATTTTGCTAAGTAACTAAAGATTTGAATAAATACAGATGTAAAAATAATTTTATTGGACTATCAAAATAATTATATAGAAAACTTAAGCATGATGAGCAATGCTCCAAAAAATTTTAACATTTTAGCAATAGTTTGAATATTGTACATTATTTTAATAATCTAATAAAAATATTTTGAGTTTTTTTAGGTGGTCCGCAAAATTATTCTTTTCATATAGGTATCGCTCTTGATACAGAAAGTTTTATCTCTAAATCTAAATCAGTCGATAATCACTGATATCAGTATCAAGTATGTCACTGATAATCAGTGAATAAAACGAGAGTCCCTAACCTAGCTAATCTTTATTATGTGATGTAATTAATCTTGTTTTAGTACATAAATTCAGTGAATATAGTATTAGAAGATTGAAATTAATATGCAAATATCAGTATTTTATTTATATAATGTTTAAACATTCTTTCTTTTTTAGTTGAACTTCACTGATTCTCTAGCGCCAAATATGCCACTGGGTAATTAGTGACTATCTATTGATTCAAATTTAGAGAGCATGATAATAAATATGGACTTTTTTGAAAACTCGTCAAGTCTCAGAGAAATTAATTACCAAGCATTCTGCTTGCTGGAAGCTTAATCGCAAGTCGTTCTACATCATCTAGTAACCGACACCGCCAACTAATCATGTGCCGCCTCATTCTGTCTGTCGAAATAACCGACAGAAGGATTCCTATTTGCGCCGGCGCCGGCCGGTCAAATAATGGGTCGAACTTGCGGATATCGGTTCCTGTCTTCTCCATGACAGTGGCATTACAGATGCCAGTTTATTCGACCAAATAAACGCGTACTAACCCACGCACCCGTATCTACATGCGCATACTACACTACCGTGTGCCTCCGTGTGCATACACCGATTATTATTGGAATACGTCCAGGACATTGGAAGGTGCTCGCTATCACGATCCCGCCACGATCATGTGATGGACACTGCGGATTGTCACTTTGAAGCATGACAACGGCCTGACACCAATGGCTTAGGTCTCTGAACTCGATGATCGAATTAAAGTTCAGCCACAGTGACCTGTTATTTCCTGTCAATTAGTCAACCTGCTCATTATGATAACTTGAGTTTTCTCTATAATTCTATATCTTTTGTGTTAAAAAAGAATCCAAACTAACTGTTTTTCTAAACAATTATTTTAAATAATAACTATTAATTATATATATAATTAATATATAACTATATATATACACATAAAGAGTTCCCGAATTTAAATGGTCAAACTTCGGGAGCGTGTAGAGAATCGATAAATTAAATAAAAAGGTATTTTAGAGATATGCTTCTTTTTAGAGAAAATTGTAAAAAAAAAACGAAACTTTAATTTTCGAAATGTTGTTTTCGTGCAATCTACGGCTTTAGCGATAATGTTTCAGAGTCAATGCGAGAATATGCACTTCGATTTCCAGACAGAAAAATGCCGAATCGGTGTCATTACATTAACCAGATCAGTGTTTGACTGCAAAAAAAACAAATATCTCTAAAGAACTTTTTTATTAGTTTATCGATCCTCTACACGCTAAAAGTTTGACCATTTAAATTCAAGACACTCTGTATATATATTCTGTATATATAATAGTATATATACTCTAATATATATACTCTGTATATATAATAGTTATTAATACATAATAGTTATTAATTGCACTATAAATTTGAAGAATGCATATTTTACTTTTGTTGAACTTGAGACAATAATGAATATCCAGTGACGCAAATGTGCAATTAGACACCGAAGTCGCCTCGCGAAAGTGCTGAGAGGGCAAAGTTCTCGGCAATAATGCAAAATCGCAAAAGTTGCTGACGAGTAACTGGAAGCACGTTCGAGCGTTTCCACGGAAAGCCGATGAACCGTTCCGCCGGTTTATGTGTTTTTGTTATTCGCCCGTTGGATTAAAGAGTGGTGCTTGTCCTGGAAAAGTTTCAGCCGACAATGTTTCCGGCGATGATTCGAGTTTGTCTTAACTTTCCCGCGACCGGAATCTTCGATCTCCTTTTCTCGAAAACCTCGAAAAGCTCCAAGATTCTAGATTCTTCTTCGGAAGTTCATTTCACGCATTTACTTTTGGTTGCAAAACCAAAGCTTTCAACGCCGAGTTCAAGCCAGTGATTCTATTTACGAATACAAAACGATTCAATAATATCGCTAAATTAGAATTAAATTAACTATTAATGGCTGGAAAATTTAAATTATTCTTGAGAAAGATATCACGTTGCAATTTAATATCTTGTACTTTCACGTTTGAATTAAATATGTGTTATGTAAAGTACGTTCTATTAAAATGTATTTTGACCGAACACAACGTAAATTTGAACGATCAATAATTTTCTGTAAATCTGCGAATTGTTGTAGAAAGGTTGTGAAAAAGAAAAATCGAATTCATTTCTTTTGTTCACGAGATCGTCGAATAACCTACTGCGGCGTCGCTTACGGATTTGAGATACTTGCAAGGAACGAAGTGCCGTGAAATATTCCCGGATCTTTTTATCGCGACACGTCGTGAGGAATCACGCCGGTAAAATCGCACCATTGCTCCACTTCCGTCGGAGTTATGTCGTGCTTCGATTAAGATCGTTACGTGCTCCTTCGGCGACATCGTCGGTCCCCTCCGTGACCCACGACTAGAGGGAGAAGAGATTTTTATAGGACTTGGAGGCAAGTGTCGGATAATATACGGGAATATGAATGTCGCGCCATGAGCATTTTTCTAGCGTAACGTTATATGCACTCCGACGGTATCCGCCGTTCACCGTGTACGCTCACGTAGGGATTGTATTTCTTCCCCGGGGTACTGTGCGCACCCTCTACACACTTCGCTTGCCACCCTCGCGGTCTGAGGTCGAGAAATTACAGACACCACTTTTCAGGAAGGAACACTTCCAACCGACCCGCCGCGAAATCGACCAAGAATTATAATATGTCGTGGATTATAACAACGACGCAAGAGGTGTTATAAATAATGGGGTCTATAAATAAAAACTTTCTTCTTCTTGTAATTTCAAACATGTCACATTTTTTTACTGCAACAGCCACATTTGGAGATATATGATCGCTACGCGATCGGAATTGATTCGATATAAGAAATCAACATTAATTCTGTTTTTTAACTTCAACTTTTTTTAGTTTAGGGAAGAGAAGATATATCTTTTAATCATTCCGGATTTAAAGATCGTTTAATATGCAGGAACAGTTTTGTGTTGAAGTATCTAACAATTTAACTAGATCTGGAAATAATTTTGTTGAACTATCAAAATAATTATGTAGGACGCTTAAATAGATTATTGGAATGTCAAAACTTTTTATAATATTGTTTATCATGATTGATTTTCCTAATTATTTTAATGGTCTAACAAAATATTTTCAGGTCTGTATCTACTTAAATTTTTAGATATGTATTTCGAGCATTTCAGCAATAGCATTCTTTCCATGTAGAAAAAATCGTTAATTCTTTCGTATTAGAAAATTTTATTTTTTATATTTTTAAATTATTCTTATATACGAGAAATCATTTTTTTCTTAAATATTAGGATGCCTCAAAGTTGACGAAGTTAAGTATTTTTAAGACAAATTTTTTGTAACATTTTAAGACAAGTCTACAAAAATATCAAGGCTGTGATAGTTTTCAAATGGAACAATTTAAAAATTATGAATGACGGAGCTAGGATTTGTTCAGAGACAGTAAAGAGATCAGTGTAAAGATGATGTTGAATTTTATTATTGTTAAAATTATGCAGTTCAAGGAAATAATCTTTACATCGTTTTGCCATTTTTGAGCGAAATTCTAGCCTCTTTATTTGTAAATTTTAAATTCTCTCCATTTATTAAAAACTATCATAGCCTCGACATTTTTATATTAATAACTTCGTTTTAAAATGTTACAAAAGAATCTGTTTATATTTTTGGGACACTCGTATAATATCATTTTCTAATAATTGATCTATAATATTATAATTTAATGTGACTTTTTGTAAAGAGTTGTTACGTATGCAACTGCAATATCGTTATTGAGAATTAAAACATAATTCTTGTTTACTAAGTACTCAAATTATCGGAGAAAATATTTCATTATCGAATTTTGTTCTATATATTATCTAAATAGGACAGCGATAATACGATCTTCATGCGTTCTTCGTTGAGGATTTTCCAGGCAGGTGGAAAGACGATATCTTTGAATATAGTTGTGTGTCGTATGTTCGCTTTGCATGTTAGGGGACATTCGCTGCGAGATGTCACGGCGGACCTATCGCGGGAAATTGAATTTATCGCGCTTTGTTTGTTGCTTTTACGTAAGCCGTGCGGTTGCTTTTAAGACGCTGTACGCGATATTGCCGCACTTTTCCAGAAATACTCAGGCGCCATTGCGAATCAGATTTGTCGATGGTACGATCGAAGGAAGAAATTTCCCGTTTTTACTGCGGAGACACTGGGAATTCCTTTTGCATTAGGCTCCGCTTTGCGGGATTGTAACCGAAGATCGAAGGAATCGTGGAACGACGGCAATTCCACAGTGCGATAATTTATATAAATGTCGAAGAGAAACTGAAAAGTAACAACGAAATGAAACGAAATAGAATAGAATTGGAATTAGATGGAATAAAAGGGAATAGAATTCATTGCAATTCTTCGACATGCGCGTGTACTATTTGTCGATCGCATTCGTTTCCTTCTTTTTTTTATCCACTTCTGAAAACATAAATCGCACTAGCATGAATGTCGAAACTTGTTAAATTTAATTACTTAAATAGCTTAAATATCTTGGGCGTTTTTAGGGATGTTTACTACCTTTACAAAAAAAAAAACATTTGAAGTATAATGGAAAGATTGTATGTAAATGTTCGGTCTCTATTGAGCATTTCCTTTATATTGTTAAAAGCTGAAGTAAAAATTATTATTTGTAATTTTTACTTTAGCTTTTAACAATAAAATAATATTTGTTTCAATATCGCGATGTCCATATTAAACCGATATATCTTTATATTTTCTATTTTCTAAATCTAAATCAATGGATAATCACTGATATCAGTGCCAAATATGTCACTGAGATAATCAGTGAATTAAATGTGAGATTCTTAACCTAACTAATCTTTATTATGTGATCTAACCTTGTTTTAGTTGTTTAAATTCAATGAATATGATTTTGGAAGATTGAAATTAACATGCAAATATCAGTATTTTAGTTACATAATGCTCAAACATTCCTTCTTTTTTAATTGAACTTCACTGATTATAATATATAAGTATGTCACTGGGTAATTAATGACTATTTACTGATTCAGATTTAGAGAGTAGTTAATTGAAATTAAAATAATATTGCAATTAATATAATATTCTAGTTTTTTATACAAAGAATTAAATTTTATCAAAAAATAAGGAGAGATTTTATTTATTATTTAATTTCAAACAAGTTCAACTTAAAATCTTATCTATTAGCATAAAATTTAACATTAAAATCATAAAGATGTATTGATACCGCGATATTGAAACAATAGCCATTGTTTCTACTTTAGTTTTTAACAATATAAAGAAAGTACTGAATAGAAACCGAACATTTACATATAATCTCTCCATTGTATACCATTTTTTTGTAAATTTAATTTAAGTTACTTAAATACTTAATATTAAAAATAAGTTGATAAAGTAGTAAGGATGAAAAGATTTTGTTAAAGATACGTTTAAATCGATGACGAATCTGGTAATTTAAAGGAAGAGAATTTTAATTATCCTGTTGTGACTTCAATGATAAATTGAGCGTGTTGGCACGCATTATTAATTACCGCATTATTGTAGCAATAACGCACTGGATGTCCCATAAAATCGACGCGGTCTTTAACGAGGCAGGAAAATGGCCGCTTTAGCACAATACATTCTACATTCATCTTGAACGGGATGCAATTATTGAGCACATTAGCATTTCGTTTATTCTTCAGGAATAGATATTGGTGTAAATGAGCGCCATAGATGCAAGCGTTCAATTTTTTTTGTATTTAATTTAAATAATTATTATTGTTATTAACCATTTTGTCGCTTCTGTAATATTTATTTATTAATTAGAAAATTGTTTTATATCAAAAAGAAAAAAAAATTAACATCTTTTATATATTTTTTTTCTTTTTATTGCGAAAGAAAACAGCTTTTGCACGAAAAGAATGGTTTTATTGAAGTACCTTAAAGCTAAATACAAACTTGAAAATATAATTTTATTGAACTAGAAAATAATTATTTACAGGATATATATAATTATATTATATATTGCTTAAACTGATTAGTATAGGATATCAAAATTGTTTACAGCATTGCTTGAATATGCGATTACAATTATTTTGATAATCCAACAATATTATTTTCAAATCTGTATTTAGCTAAATTTTTTAATATTGTTGCGAAATCATTCTTTCTGTGTATATTATAAAGACACATGATTAAGCGAAGAAATCGGTATGTTGTAAGTTGAGCGTGATTATGAATATCCAACGCGTAATTTGTGTATTAAAGATTGGTATGCAGTAAGCAAAGTTGCAATAGTGCAACACAGATAATTTATTGTCTACCGAACTGGACGCTTTGCAGTTACGGCGGCCACTAATTTAACTAATATAAAATTTCAAACATTACTGAATCTAATTCCGTTGTAAACAGACATTCACAAAGGGTATGTATCATATTTAATTAACAACTTTCGCCGTGTGATTCAAGTTCGTTATTAATCGCGATCAAAAATTTTGATTTTAACACACATCACAGGCTTGTTGCGCAAACGCGTCGGAAATTAATTGTGTAACATGATATCAATCTGAAACATAGTAAAATAATATTTTATTATATAAATAATACTTTTATTTAGAAAATAATTATATACGTACACACAATATATATAAATATATATTTTCCACAAAAGATATACATATTTTTTTAGTTATACACTTATACACTCATTATACATTTATTTAATTACTTATTTAATTAAATAATTACTACCTCGACTCGACAAATATGTGGCCGTAAATAAAGAACGCAAATTAAAACGCAATAATTAAAGCAATCCAAAATTTTAATAAGCAAAGTAATTTGCATCTATGTATATCAAAATAAACGTTTCATCTTTTTCGCAAAATTCTGCTGCTGAAATTAAAAGAGGTGGAACGATACTATAAAGCATCACTGCGATGTACAAAAAACTGTACGAGTCCTCGTGGAAATTTTTTCATTAAAACTCTATTTCAAGTCTTATCACGAAATAAAGATTCCCTAATTTGCCTGCAAGTGCGACGGATACATTTGCGGCGAGCGTTATCATCATGCGGCTTGAAACAGCGTACTTTTACGCTCCGGATTGTGGCGGATGGTCGAGGAAATGAAACAGCCTTTCGTCCACTGTGAAAATGATGAAAAACGGGACCGAAATTGACTTTCCGAAATCTTCGATGTCTTCTTTCGCATCTTCAACCGTGACCGGTCGTATCTCTTAGGTTTCGCGACCAAGCATGTGTGCGTTTTCTAAGCAACTCCAATAGTGTACGCGTATATATGTGTAAGTGGACTTTTTTGTTCCTCCAGAGGATTATCTGATATCAAAGGAGACGTGTACCTCAGGGACGTAACCCACATACGGCACCGGTCGTCGAACAAATAATAATAAACTCCGGAAGAGGCTTTGCCGGAGGATACACGGATGTCCTGTCGTCGACAGCATCGGTTCTTCCGTTTTTCTCATACCACTCTCCTTCTTCTTCTCGTTTACGGCTTCTCTTTTCACCCATTCACCCATATTCTGTCCACGACTGATCTTGTTCCGTGATAGAATGGACCTGCGTATGACACTACAAGATGCTATCGTACAGATTAATCCAAAACAGTCGTGATAACGGTATAGCTGTGCGATCCTCAACTCCTAGCTTCAAACGATCTTTTTTATTGAAAATCACTTTGATAATACATTTTTGTATACATTTCTGTATACATTTCTGTGCAATTTATAGAACTTTGTTTTTACGTCAAAAATCTAAGAATTTTCTAAAGCTTTGTTTTCACTTTTAATTTTTGAATGTATCAGAAGCGTTCATTTATTTAAAAAAGTTCACTTATTTATAGACATTAATTCATAAGTTTTACGTGTTCACGATATCGCGTTAAAAAAGTTCACTTTTTTATAGACATTAATTCATAAGTTTTATGTTCACGATATCTTAAATATAGAAACGCGCAATGCAATAAAACATTCACATTAAATGATAAAAATATATATTCACTTGCAAAAAAACGGGCCACTGTAATATTACACAGTGACCCATTTTTTTTTATGAGTGAGTGTAGATACGTTGGTCAGACATCACTTCTATGACCAGAATTTTTTCCAGAAATTCACCGTGCGAATCATGAATATAAATTCGACTGCGTTGGTCGTAAAACTGCCTCGATCTCGAAATCCGATAGTGTTCGATCGATCACCGCGGACCGATTTGCTTCGCGTGTAAAACCCAGGGCCGCTTATCGGATCAACGGGCGCGTCAATTGTCGAGTTTTCCGATCTCGCACTTCGAACGCCCATCTTCCGGAATCCACAGCGCGTTCACGGTGGTGGTGGAGTAAACTACGCCATTTCGCGGACCCCGGTTACCACAGCCAGCCAAGGGAATTGGCCCAAAAGTCTGTATCTCGTCGAAAGTTTGACGGCTAGTTGGAGGAAGTCAATCCGCTGTTCTAACGAGACCATCAAAGTCATCGAACCGCTTACGGCTTTCTCCCCGGCCTGTAGTTCAGATTAGAGGAAGAGTTGCGGTAAGAGTGCCCGTAGATACGTCCTCGTACATTCACAACCGTACACATTCATACGTACATGTATGAGCACGTAATCTTTCAATTAACGTTTTATCAATCGTTCATAAGTCGTTTCTCATGATGCATTACGTAATACTTCCAAAAAGAAACATGATATAAGCAAAAAATAAAAAAGCTAAAAAAATAAAAAAGCTAAAAAATAAAAGTATTCAATAAGTAATTAATCTAACGATGCTTATTTAATAATTATTTTTATCAATAATATTAATAATAATTATTAATTTTAATATTTAATATGCTATGGGTTATTTATGAAAATATTCTGCGCATTTTTTTTCTTTGAAATATTAGAAATATTTGGCATAATAATAATCTTTTTATTTTTTAAAAATAAATTTTATATTTTCTAAAGATGTTAAAGTATCTCAATAATTTTTTTATTTAGAAAAATGAAAAAAATTAACTCGGAACGTATAGTGAAGGAAAATTATCATGTTAACTAAAAGTTAAATAATTATGCTGCAAAAAATTAATTACATTTAGAAATTATCTCTTTATACATATCTTTAAAATACGTGAGGATGAGTTGCTCTTAGATCGAGTGTAAGGATTTAGTATGTAAAGAGTTCGTAAAGAGATGTGAGATAAGAAACTTTAGATTTTTTAAAATAGAATTAATATGAAGATGTTGAGCTTTTTTTTAATAATTAAAATCGCAGTCGCGTATACCTACATACCTACGTAATCGTCGTCTTCGTTTAGATCCTCATTTTTTCTGTAATCTTGCTATACATTCATTCTATTCACATTTCGTGAATCATCGTGTTATAATTCTCCGAATATAATCAATAATATTGGTTAGATCTCTAATTTGAAGATTATTGTAGATATCGTAGTTCTAATGGTATTAGATTCCGTGCTTCACAGTCCTCACGTAACAGCGATTTAATTAAAATCTACGTAAAGTTTAAGAGAATACTTTTTGTTTTTATGTTATTGTTTTCCTTGTAGTCAGAATCAGAGGAAGATTAAGTACGAATAATCTCAATCTTTTCTCTCTGTGAATAGAGTCGTATACACATAATTGCTCATGCAAAAAATCTGCGATAAAATAGAAATCTTTTCTTTATCATGCAAGTTTTATTTTGCGCGAGACTAACAGCTGGTTAGAAATTTCCAGAAGAAGAGTTTCAGTATCTTATTTTTCAGTTTTGATATTTACAAAATGCAATAATTTAAACTCTCTAGTGCTACATGTACTTTAAGGCTCCACTTTCATTTTGAATCTTTCAGTTATGCAGTCAGAATTGTTAAAACTTCTTAGTCGAGTTCGTTTTTTTATTAGGAGCGACGTTTTCGAGCTCCCGGCGCGAATTTCCATTCGAATCTTTTATGTGCAAATGTTTCGCAACATGCGTCTCCGTAAAAAATAATACGGGATCTTGCAGAGTGTCTATGCAGCTGCGAACAGTGGCGCGTGTAGGACACAACAGTAATGGCTTTGGAGTGTCGCGGTTCCGAGACACGTTGCAACCTACGCGTACCTACTCCATAACACAGATACTAGTGAGACATCGTTATGGCACTCACATACAGACGTATGCAATTCTCGAGAGTGGGAGCAAATTCAGCAGCGTGCACGCAGGATCGAAGTGAAATCCTCTAAAACGACCTCGTCTGGGTTCAAATGATGTAATTACATTCTAAATGAACCAAAATTTGTCCGTTTCAGATATAAAGAGTTGCGAAAATCTCTTCCATTTTAGAGAAATATATTACATACGTAAATATTTCTATTACGAAAAGCGAATGTTTCCTCCTATAATATTTTTGTATAATATTATTGAATATTAATTAAAAAGATATACCCGTAAATATTGAATATTCTTTGTACTCGATACCAATAATATATAAAAAGATATCAAGATTAGCGATGTGAATTTTATGAAATAATGGAATATTTTAGTAATGGAATAATAATATTTTAAAGATATTAAATTTGAAATGTTAATGGCTCGTATAAATTAATAATGCATATTATATCCCATGTGAGCTGCCTAGTTGAACAACGTTTGGATGTCTATTTGTTGTGAAAAAACCAAACAACCCAAATATTTTTCATTTCTACCTGGCTGTGCAGATTTTCATGTAGTATTATGTTTCAACAGCATTCCCTTGCTCTCTTCGTGTCTAGAAAGGAAGGAGCCGAGCACATAGCGGCACAGTCCGATGGAACGGATTTCGATAGGGTATTTTTTTTTTGTAATGCCGCCCAGTAGCAAACGCATCTGTCATCAGCAACACACAGGATGGTATCATTCGGTTTTCGTGCGTTTCTCTCCAATAGATGCATTTATTTCCGCTTTCTATCGGAAACTAAATATAACAGATGCGGATTCCGTTCTTCCTCCGGAACTCGGATAAAAGCGTTGGTATAATTCTGCAGTATAAAATCAGGCTACTGATAAACAAAACGTTCCAGATTAAAGAATGCAGAATAAAAAGCAGAATAAAAAGATTTAATTTTTTTTAAGGAAAAAGATGAATAACTCTTATAAAAAAAAATTTATTAGATGTGGATATTAAAATATGCATTATATTGTATAAATTTTTATCCTATTATTTTTAGTTTTGTTTCAGTTGTTTTAGTTACAATGTTAATTATTTTTAACATTTTGATGTAATTTCTCTTTATTTATAATTTATAACATTTCTCTCCTATGGGATGATTTATTACCAAAACATTCATAATTCGAGATTGTTTAATTATCTCTAGCTTTTCTTCTTGTCGATCTATACTTCTCATTAATTTTCAATATGAAAAAGCGATCCCATTGTGTGTTTGACAATGAAGCGTTTTGCAAGTATTCTCGTTAGACTATCGGCGTTTCCGGCACGTGCGATGAGATAACAAGCAATTTCGCTCACGGAACAATCAATGTAACGCCGAGATATTGGTCGAGGTCCTCTATCGTTATTATACCGTGCAATGTAACAATTCGCCCAGACTGAAGTTTGTTAAATCGTACTTCGAGAAGTACAGCGAAATCCTATAAGACATTTTGAAGGGAATGCGATTTCCTGTCGTTCCTGATCCTCATTCTACAAGCGAATTTTTCGCGCGAAAGCTCTAAACCGAGAAAGAATTACCGTCGCACATCTCCGCGACAGGATGTTCGTTAGTGGGATTTCTTTCTCCAATCATCTGGCTACACGATTTTGGGGTATTCTTCTTGGCACAATTTTTTTCAAAGTTTTCTTCATGGAGCACGATTCATCGATCTTGTTTGCGAGGAAAATTAAATTACTTCAAGCTAAGCTTCGGAGAATCTTGAAACTAAATAAAATGTGTGACGTAAAAAAATTTTTCAACAAATTTACATCATATCGTGGAAAAAATTATTATTATAAAAATAATCCAAGTATGCACAAATGTTGTATAACTAATGCAAAATATATAATCGTTCTTAAGTTATGAAAAATTTTACAAAATGTGTCATTGAACGATCGTTAATAAATTAATTAGATTATTAAGTGTAAAAAGTCGAGTTCGCGGACGAGTAAAGTTTTATTATATTCTTTTAGATATACAATGTTACAATGGTCTCACGCGATTCTTCTATCGCAGCTGTCTATTCGAGAATGTCTCGGATATTGTCTCATTATCAGACTTGATTAATAGTCTTTCGCGCCGCGCGTACTTCCCCATGGCGATTATAAGACAGTTTTAAGGACTTTGCTTGGAGAGTATGAATGCGGACGAAGATTTAATCTGTCGAACTGAACTTGTCAAAGGACAAGCTTTGGTGGGACTAGAAGATAGGATTGGATCGATAAACTCGAAAGAGGAATGATAACACGAACTGCCGTCTCTCATTAAGCGATCCTTGTCGGTGATAATAAGTAGACACGGTGAACGACGAGCGGAGTTCATAAAGAATAATCTATCCATCGGCGACACCTTTTAATAATAATACTTTAATTAATCATTTTAATTTTTATTAGTAACAACGGTGAACGACATAACTGCCATCTGAATTTTAAAACTTGGATTGATACTTTATTTCATTGTAGTCTTTTTGGATCTGCTTCAATCATTATGTGATTCAACATCACAATAATTATAACGAAATGTATCGCAACAATTTCATTTATAGTATCAAATTTCTACAAGTACTTTATATTAAATACGAGATTAAATATTAAAGTAATTTATTGAAGTTTTATTTTCATGGAATGTTTACATAAAATTTAATTTATGAAAATATGACGATTGCAGATTGAATAATATGTTTTATATTATAACAAGTACTTGATTTTTCGATCAGAGTTTGGACAGCCATTTTATTTGATACGTTCTCTGAAATCAAGAATTCCATCACGCGGGATTTCTCTTTTGCAGCGAGCGCATTAATGCAGATTAGATGCGTGAGCTCTTCCGAAATTCCGCCGCGCATTCGTTGCAGTCCGAATGAAAAATCATGAATGAAAAATCCGTTCAAGAGACAGTCGCAATCTTCTCCGTCATCAGGATCTTCCTTCAGCGCGCGCTGAATCGAGATCCGGTTTCAAATTCGCTCAGATGTCGTCTCTCAAGCTGCGACCGGTCGAAGGATTTATTTGAGAGGATCGGCATTTCCTGCCGTCTCATCAGCAGCCTCGCACCGGAATCTCACGATCTTTCTTGTTCCGAGATCTTCCCATCTTCAGCCGCATATTCAGCCGTGGCTGCGCAAAGTTACAACGTCATTCTTATTTGTTAGAACGCGACGAGTAGCCGTGAAGTTCGAACACAGTCGGTGAGCTCGGCGTGGAGTGTTGCATGCCGGAAGTTAGATAAGCGAAAGACGACTGATGCTGGAACCAGCTGGGATATCCCTGACCCAAGCGAGATGTACTTTGCTGCCAGCTTCCGCCACTCGAGGTGGCTAGTCGACTTGGACGCGAAATTATGACGATGAAACAAGTCGCTAAATCAGCGATACACGATTATGGTTACTTTACTATATTAAGAATATAATTAGGAACAACAACGTCAAACTGATTACTGTAACATTCGTTTAACTTTGCGATGCTCGACTTGAAAGAAGTATCACAATCGGAAATTTTTGAAAAATTATACACGTAAAAATGTAAAAATTCTTCTATTCTAAAATTTACTACAGAATTCCATTGGAGAAACAATAGGCGTTAGTTAGATTTACGTAAAAAAATATCAATATTTAATATCGACAGTAAAATATGAAACAAAATCTGAAGCGTTTAATATCCTTCCGTTTCCATTAAGTGTGCAGAATCCTATTAGTATAACGGCATTTCTTTGTAATCACTAGAACGAGAGCTTTACTTTAACGAAGTTTGATCGAAAATCAATACTCGACGTAACGAAATTTCTATGATAAAATCAAGTTAGAGATATCCAACGAGATTTGTCATAATAAAATCTTAGTGCAAATGGAATTAATTTGTATGCAATTAAACAATGAAAAATTTAAAAAAGGAAATCTTTTTCAGAAAAAAAATTATTTTTAAATTGAAATTCACATATATTGTAACTTAAAAACTTTTTTCTGTATTTAAAAAAAAGAAAGAATACCTGTATTTTTATATTAAAAAAATGCAATGAATGTATGTAAAGTCGTATTTTTAAATAAGACTTCTAGCACTGCAGATTTTTAATCCACTAAGATTCCCTGCTTAGCGAGAAACATCCGTGCTTAGTGGAATTATAAATTCCGCGCCGGAAGGACCGCGCTTTCAATGAGTTTTTATGTGCAACATTACGTATATCATATAATATATTTATATATGTATACTGTTATATAAGATGGGCCAAAAAGTTAAATCGAGACGCACGAAGGTATGGATCCAAAAAGAACTTCGGGTGATGCTTAACGAGCTTCCTACTGTCTCGGGACATCAATTCAATGCATGGCATTCAGATACCTCTCGACGAGGAATGAAAAGCCTGGGGACCGACATTGACAATCAGCAGCTACGGCCATTGTCTCGCAATGCGTTTCCGTTGCACAGTCTTTCTAGTTTTTAATAATAAAGTCGCTGGTTTTTTCCCTCGAAATTCCATCGACTTTTCTGCGGATACAAGAATAACCTGAGAATAATTTGGAATTAGAGACGTTAAGCATAAAGTCGATAAACATTTGTATGTGAGAGACGTACAGTGAGTGCAAAAAGTACTATCTTTTAAAAAATGTTATTTTTTTAAGTAAATATTTATTTATTAACAAAGATTAAAATACATTGTATTTTTCTCAAAATTTTTTTACTTAAAAAGTAATAATTAAAATATTATTTTAAAAATTAAAAATTAAAAATTATATTATTTGGATGTACAAAAAGTATTTGTACAGTTGAAAAATTGAGCTTCTAAGATTAGGAACATACAAAGCTTAAACTTTTTATTTATATTAAGACAAAGCGAATATATAAAAACTGCTAATTGATATTTATTTTCTACAAATAAAGTTTTTTTAATAAAAAATGTTTGTTCTACACGAATACTTCTTGCATTCATTGTATATCGCAAATTATTAGACTTTGTGTTATATTATCTCTTGGCCACACTACTTCAACACCAGACTACTTCTAATTGTATTATAATTTTTATCGCTTCAATTATGTTAATTAGGAATATGTTAATTAGGAATATTCTTCATTACGCGAATATCTTATTTACTGTAATAATGAATGTTTTCTGTGTTATTTTCACGCAATATTTAAATGTTTCTTTAATCGCGCAACACTACGTTATGCGAAGTTAATACCGATATATGAGAATGTAGAAAACACCCTAAAATTATTAAGGACAACCATTCTTCGCGCAAATAATGGGGAACGTTTCGATTTGTGTTATTATGAAGTTGTATCCTTGAGGATACGAGCGGAGTACTTTTATTGCGATCATAGCTAGGTTCCCCTGCGCTGCAGGGGAATCAATAACAGGATACAATGAGTCCTGAGAAATAATAAAAACGTATAATGCATTCTGGACGGATACTCGAGGCGCCCACGCCCGCGGTCATTGCAAAATTAATTCCCATGCACCTCGCGTTTTCCACTATCGCACACACTCACATACATACATATACACGCAAATACGATTATCCTCCGTTGTTCCATTCTTTCAGGATTAGAGCAATTTTACGCCTATAATTCAGCTATTAATTCATACTCCAGATATTATATACTTTTTTTTACATGAATAGATAATAATATTGAATAATTAGCGTAGACGAAATGACCAGTCATCATTATGATTACGTACCAATAAGATGATTTTTAGATTTATGTAAAGTTTTCTCAAAACGATGCATCAGAATATGACGCACAAAATATGCCGAATCTCAAGAAATTCAAGTTTGTTTAACACGATCGGATAGCGTATATTCTCGGCGTAATTATTGTTCCATAAAATTGACATCCGGTGCTCTGTCGCGTAACACAAGAAACGCACGCATGCGAGTAATAGCTTTGAAAAGTCCTACGGTCCCTTTTTCTCTTGAACATGCCGCTTTATCGCGGCGATCTAAAATTACCAGAAATTATGCAGAGCGCGAGCCATCTGTACAACGGCGCCGCATTGTTTGCGCGTAAAGACCGCGTGAGTGGAAATATTATTTTTAATCGCCTCACACATCGCCACGTAACATGCGCCAAACAATAACCTGGGGAGAAAGAGGTTCCCTCACAGCAATGCGACGCTCGCAATGGCCAATATATTCCACCCGAATAAAACGTAAACACGAATTACGGCGCGATTGATTGATTTAACGGTGCTCTTTAATAGTAATTAATCGGTAATTTATCGCTTTCCAGTCGATTTGCGTAAATTATTCCATGCAATCGTATATTGTAAATACTACAGGATACACAGCATGCAAACTGTGAGTTAAATGAAATATTTAATGTCACTCGACATTTGCGGTTTATAATCGCTATAATAGTAATGACAGATCAATTGATAGAAATAATTTTTGTTTATAAAAGGTTTGGATTCATTCGTTACGCGACACAGAAGAAGATGCGTAAATTTAATTTTCACTCAAAAGTGATATAAATGAAATATTTGTAAATCAAATTGATAATTTATCAATTTGATCAAGAACGTATTAATTCTGAGAGATGGATTAAAAATACACGGTTTCATCATTTGTTGCAAAATCACATTTTCTTATTTTGAAAATTATCCAAAAATTTGCGCGTATGTTCTTGTTTCAAACTTTTGTTTTAATTTTAGTATACGAAGCTGGACCTGTAAAAAAATTACATTAAAGTATTTAAAATACAAAATACTATATATGTCAATTTTAATATTTGAATAAAATACAAAATACTTTCAATCTTTTAATTTAAAATATAAAATACAAAATATACTTACAAATTTTTCTATTTGAAATACAAAACACTTTGAAATACAAAATACTTTTTTGATTTTTTAATTACGATAATATATAATGTTAAACTTTCTTAACGAAACTTAGCTAAGTGCTACAACATTACGCGGAAGTTTTATTTGCAGTTTCAGAAGAAGCAGTTACTTTTATTTTTTTATAACATTTACTCTTTAACGTGTGTACTTTAGACAGGACAAAAAATATTAAAGTATTTGAAATACAAAATACTTTTATGTGCTGAAATACAAAACTCTGCTGAAATACAAAATCAAATTGATAATTTATCAAGAACATAAAACACAAAATAAAAATTGTATTTCAATTGTATTTTAAATGCAAGTATACTGTATTTTAAAATATATTCCTGAGTATACAAATAGACAAATTATCTATGATATCTGCGATTATAGAAAATGTCCTGTTCTAAGGATAAGTACAAGCGAGATGCGCGTGACAATACGACGCGAGCTTGATATCATTTTATATCGCGTAATCATGACGCGACTCGAACGTCGTATCATCGGCATTCGGCGCGGACACGTGAATACGCGCTTGATTACTCATTTGCATTTTTGATTGTACGACTGTAAATCAATTTAAAGCCGTGCTCCCACGTTGACAGCACTCATACCATAATTTAGCGCGCTCCATCATATGCATTCCGTCGCGATTGTCCGAGGACGTTATCCTTCGTTAAACATTAATATTTAAGGTGAACAGCCTGTTGGCCATTAGTCTGTGCGCTAATGATACCTAATATTTTGAAATAAATTTGTTTCGTTATAATGGCTATTAGATAATATTAATTGTTACGTGTAATGACTTATCACGTGAAGTATAAGTGTTTTAATAAGCAAAACATATTCTCTCTTTATTAAGAATACTACGTATTAAGTATAGATACGTCTTTTTGAATATAAATTGTATATAAATATAGTATGTGAACGCACACTGAGAAAAAAAATTTGTTCAACGATCAACTAAACACATTTAATAGTTTACAGATTTGGTTAATTCAACAAATTTTATTTAATTGAATTTAACTGTAACCTCCTTAATAAACTGTTCAATAATCAAATCTGCAAACAACTAGATGTATTCAGTTAAACAAAATTTTTTCTCTGTGTAATATATTTTTTACTATTATAGATATTTGAATAATAAATGTTTGTCGATACGTTTTTATATAAAATTTATGAATTATACTAAACGCATATAAACTTAAAAATCATTTAGAATTTTTAAATAAACATGTTTAACTCTACAATAAATATCATTTATATTTCGCAATTGTTATTTTTGCATTAAAACTCAGTTCAATATTTCGACTGTTGTATTGCAAATTGCCAGGTAGAATGTGGCATAATAACACTGCGAGAAGAAAAGCAATATCGTTGCAGTATCAGCTGCTTTTATTTGCAGCGGAATGCACTTTCGTTTATCGTAAAATATATCTTGAACGTTTGGCCTTTCGTCTGAGACATTTCGGAATATTACATTAGCGGCGGTTAGAAGAGAATCTCATTGAAATGCCGAAGGGAACATAAACGTAGCAAACGTCGTGATGTGCTTTCTCACTATTAAAGCTAAAATAATATTTACACAATTCTTGTTCATGATACTAATTAGGTATTCGGAATATTAAGTCTAAAATATCGAAGAAACATTATGATATAAAATAATTTTTCTATATTAAATGAATAAGAAAATGTAATTATTATTCATTTTCATTGCATTAGTATAATGTTTTCATCGGAAGCAATTTTTATTTAAAGTTTGTCACATTATGCGACTTGATATATCACAAAAAAAAAATAAGAATAGGTTAATAGATAATATCAATTTTCCGCTTCTTTGTAGTGATTTTACTAGTAAACAGATGGAAAAGCGGACAAAGCGAGAAATAGATCCGCGTGCAGCGACATGAAAGTGTGTATTATCGGACTATGGAATCGAATGAAGAGACGAATTGACAAGAGAAAATAAAAGAGGGAGAGGGAGGGAGTGAGGATAAACGCAAATATCAGGAAACGAAAAAGTGCTCGATCGAGAAATGAAAAATTGAAGATGCGTCGACAGAGAAGAAGATGACAGCAAAAATTCGCAGAGAAAATTCGAAAATGACGAGAATATCAAAGAGAGAGTGATGTTGAAGAAACTGAAACGCGGAACACCAAACGTCGAAGAAAATGTGAGAGATTACAAAAGAGAGAAAGAAAAAGACAGAGAATGTGTAAGAAAATAAAGAATACAGAGGTGAAAACGTGCGGGATACATTTAACGTTTACATGCGGCTGTTTGACTTTTATAATCCTTGAACGCGATTTTTATGTTACACGAATAAAGTCGTGCCGGTTGGTCATATTTAGCGTTAAATGCGGAATGCGAATGCGAGACGAAGGATAAGTAACGTGACGGGCAAAGATACGATAAAAAAAAGCAGCGAGGCGAAATTCGTGGATAAAAGCGGAATGGAATGTAACGCGATGAAAGAATGGAAATTCGCTCGCTTGACTACGAATCTCGAGCAAAAAAGGGGTAAAAACGAGGAGTAATAAAGCGAACGGTCAGCAACGGACAAAGCCCGTCTATCTCCAACTCGTGCAAAAATTAATCGCGTAAAATTAAATTGTAGAAATTATTAGAAATTTTTTCTATTAACGCTTCGCAACAGAAAAAAAAAGCATAAAAGGCAAGTGTATTGCACAAAATATGTGAAAGAATTAGTACAAAAGCTAAGCGACAAGCAACAACGGAAGAAAAGAGCAGTAAAAAGGAGGCAAATAGATGGAATGTAGAGAAGTAATGAAGAGAAGGAAATTACTATTTTTATCTCGTAAAAGTACACTGGACGCAACTTGCTGTACATCTTAATATGATCACCAAGCATAAAGCCATATCAAAAACCGCTTGTGGAAAATTGGTTAGAAGTAATTGAATGGTTTTACGTGACCACGTGTTACGGCTACTTCGAGATTGAGATTACTTATTATAACATGCACTATGGTAACATTAGAAATTTATTTGCAACACGACGCTTAATTATAGAGCAAGTAATGTGAATTCAACGGAACAGAGAACATCGTTAATGGTAATATAATAATTTAATGCGCTATGTTGAAAATGAATAGTTATTTTATATGGAAAATATGGAATAATGATTATCTTGAAATATTGAAGTTTTTGTATACAAAATATTCGCTTTAAATGAATGATTAACTTCTTGATTTTATCAATAATCAATTGTATTTTGTTTTTTTTTATATTTTTACTTCTTCCACATAATTTAGATTTCCCTGATACACGCACTACGCTGATTAAAGATCTTTTTAGTTTTAAACATGACTATCTTTATATTTTTAGTAGAGCGGTAAGCAATCGCATTAACATCCAGTACGGAAAGCAGGGTTAATTACGTATTCTCTTTTCATTTGCAGTCTAATAGTAAGACGGAAAGGGAATAGGAAACAACAGTGTCAATCCGACTAACTTGAATAATCTCAAATTAATTATAATCCGTCTGGAAATCTCTCGATTTCGTATGAGTGAATCAATCTACTTATCGACGAATTTACATCGATAAATTCCGATGTAATCGGCACTAACATGCTAAAGAATATTAAATATTCTTATATTTAATTAAATATTCTATTTCACGAACAATAATAAAATTTTGCAATTAAACTGGATCTTGCTCACTTTTATTAAGTAGTGCGGCGCGTAGTAGTAAATTATTTTATAATTTCACAGTGTTAGCCTGCAAAATTTCTGTAGTTAGTCTGCAAAATTTCTCGGCTTAACTTTTTCAAATTCTTTTTTTGCGACAACAGATACCTATTTATTATTACTTCACAGTAAAGTATAAGTCAAATCAGTTGACCGTAAAAGGTTAAAGGTCATTAAGATTTTTAGTAATATAGAGCAAACTAAACAGTTTAACTTTTTCAAATTCTGTCATACTTCGATATTTTTAACGAAGTTTTTCCAAGTTAGTTATAGGTTTTTATTACTTACACTCTGAAGTCTAAGTATATAAAAAGACTAAAAAGTGACTTCAATATATATGTGTTATTTAGTTTTTTGTGTAAAAACGTATTTATACATTATACTATATACACATTAAATGTGTAAATCCATATTTGTATGCAATACCAGTATGTTATTTTTATACGGAAAATTAATCACTAATCATACATTGAAGTCACTTTTTAGTCACATTTGAATTTGCAATTTGTGGTTATCCGTTGAAAAAGATTTATTTTTATTGTAAATATTTTACGCTGATATCAATAAACAGCATTACCGCGTGAAATATCGTAATCGATCAGTGCGACCAATTCAAGCCGTTTGAAATCAACTATATTCGATTAAAAATTTTTCAGCTTTGTATAACTTCTTTCGCGAGAGTTATCGATAGCAATGTAACTAGCGAGAAGGGATTTAATTAACACGGAGATCAGGTCAGGCAGTCGAAATTATTGGCACGGAGTCACGGGTAAGGTTAATCTCCGGAAAGCTCTCGACTCACACCGCGAACTGGAGTTGGGATGAGATAAGGAGAAGGGGGTGAAATAAAACGAAGCGACTCTCCATGGTTCGAGACGCTCCAAATTTATAGGTTGTTGTAGTTTTCGAATGTGCCGAAGCGACCATCTAATTTGTATCTGAGCGACAAAGACGATTTTAAATATGGAGGAGTCCGTTACTGCGTGCTTCTTCGCAAAATGCGAATGCATGTGTGCTGATACTTTGGACGAACTCATCGAGGAGCGCGGATGTTCGCGAGTTGAAGATTTATGACCTCGATGATCTATGTGCGGTAACATCAAACTGATTGATAGGAGAGAATCGGCGTTTTATTTTATTTTTACTCTTGTCAGACAGACGTGATGTTCAAACTGGAAAAACGTATTTCACGAGATTTTTTAGAGTAAATCTAAGAAGGTATAATTAAAATGTTTTTTATAATGGAAAATGTATTTTATAAATTATATCCAAGCGGAGAAATTAAATGGAATTTAATATACTTGCAAAGTAAAAAAGATATGTGGTAAATATTTTATATATTTTATATATAATAGTTTAAATATTATATATATATATATAATATTTATATAAATTTAATATAATTTATATAATAATATATACAAAAATTCATTGAATCTTAATTCCTGTCGAGATATAAAGAGCGGCATTTATTAATGTTTCATATATAGGACGCCATATTCGCTTTTTGAAGCGATTAAATCTTATGATTGACAGCTGGCTCACCGAAAGTAAAAATTTTAGCTAGGTAGACCGCAAAGCTTTACTGTGGTTTGAAATACGGGGTTTTCAGTGGCGAGAGATTCACGTGCACGCGCCATCGTACGCATGTCACACGCGTTCAAAAATATTGGGCGTGCGGTAAAAGTGCAGCCCGACCTAAATACCAGGTAGAACCGAAATTTCCGGATTAAATTTTTCACCGGTGGATTGAAGTTTCGCGTTCCCAATTATTGAAGAACGACATACTTAGTTTTTGTCGCTATGTACATTACCGACAGGAGAGAAGTTTTAGGTCGCGTGAAAGAATAATGTTTCAGATTCTTCAAAAATGCAGGATCTCTCTAATTATTATTTATTTAATTTAAAATGTTATAAGATATGAGACATTATAGTATAGGAAAGCTATAATATTTAACAGTTCTACATATAAAATTATGAGAGATATCCATAAAAAATTCCATTGAAGAAAATTGTGATATAAGTAATTTGAGATATGAATATATACATATGTATAAATAAAAAATTAAATCAAAATTAATTATTTATTA
>Ga0157364_1000906_pt1 | contig 23193 bp, 12 predicted proteins | sample AttsexASBM2_FD_111476 | JGI IMG/M metagenome (GOLD analysis project Ga0157364, IMG submission 111476) | Fungus gardens microbial communities from leaf cutter ant in Ribeirão Preto, State of São Paulo, Brazil - Atta sexdens ASBM2 | ecosystem: Host-associated > Fungi > Mycelium > Unclassified ...
CAACGAGAAGCAGTTACACACCCTGAGAACCTGTTACGCGGCAAACCCTCGACCGGATGCTCTGATGAAGGAACAGCTCGTCGAAATGACGGGACTGAGTCCACGCGTGATCAGGGTGTGGTTTCAGAATAAGAGATGCAAAGACAAGAAGAAGACGATCGCCATGAAGCAGCAAATGCAAGAGAAGGTAACGAGCTATGACATCGCCTATATCAAATACAGTCCATATTAGACTGTATTGATCATTAAAAATGAAATGAAGATTTAAAATTGAAATGATTGAAAAAAATGAATGAAGATTAAAATTATTTGATTGATCAAATTCTGATCTTCAGTTTGCGATTGCCAATTTTCAATGTATAAATAGATATAAACTTAACGGGACATTATATCCTTTTGATGATGAATACATTGTCAAAAACTAACTGAATTCAATTAACTAAATGAATAATGAATGAACATACTGTTGAATGTACTAACTTATGCTTGAGGACAGAGTTGTTCAGAAATTTATTTTTATAAAAAAAGAAGCGTAGCTGCGTCTGCCATTTTTGCTGCCAGTAACTGTAACAATTAACTCGTGCTTATTCAACGATCTCACTCAGAAAAGATAAAATAATTTTCACAATTATAATGTCATAACTCTGAAATTTAAGTATTTCTATAACTGATTTAAAATCGTGAAAATGATAGTGAAAATTACGGAAATATAATCACAAAAAATAAATGTAAATCGAATAAATGAAATGATTCATTTTAAATGCACACTTTGAATATTTGGAAATAATTTTTTTCAAAAAAAAAAATATTTTAGATAAAAGTTGTCTTTTAAAATTTTGAAAAAAGTTATGCCATCTATTTGACCATAAATATGATGTCAATGTCACATTAACATATTTTAGAATTTTTAAGTAGAAATCTCCATTTTTTATTCTTTTAATTGATGTTATGATGTTTTTAAAATGCTTTTCAAATCTTATTTAAGTAAAATTTCCCGAAAATATTCCCGAGTTAAGAATTATCAAAGTTTAAAGGTATTACATATACATATATATATCACTTTAAATGTCAATATTATCTCAAGAGAAACATATCTGAAAAAATAGTTTAGATAAAACTTGTTTGATTTTAAGGGTGAAAACAACTAATATTATGAGTGTAACTTCGAAAAGTAATGTCAAAATTATTTCAATTTTTAAAAACGTATATTTTTCTCATTATACATATATTTTCATAGTTGATGTCAAGTCTACTTTGAAAAACTCATTATTTCCTTACGCAGTCTGTGTACTCTTATTTCGTAGTATCGATCGCAGAACTTTTATATGAAGAAAATGTTGTTACAATTTAACAGCTCTAGACGTTATAATTATTGGATTAAAAGAAAAGTAGAGAAAAAAAATATGAAATAAAAACATTTTCTTGATATAAAGTACTCGAACATATAAGAATATTAATATTCTTTTTAACTGTGGAAAAAACTTCTAAATCTGACCAAAGATGATAATAGAAAAGGAAATACAAAAAACATTCAGTTGATAAAACATAGACGACTTTAAAATTCCCTTAATAAGTTTTTTAAAAAATTTGACATTTTTCTATGTTTTTTTTAAGATCATTTAAATAGGCATTTTAAATATTGGATACACCCTTAAACTTTGACAGCTTTTAAATGAAAAAGTTTTCCCTCAAATGGAATTTAAAAGTAACATTTTGAAAATATCTCGAAGTTAGAAATATGCGATAAAAATGATAGTTTTCTTAAAAATTTCAAAGTAACATAATCGTATCAACATCCAAGAATAAATAGATGGTACTTTTTTATCCTTCAAAATCAAACAGCTTTTGTTTGAAATACATTTTTTAATATCTTTCTTTCCAGATATTTGAAGTAGATATTTGGAATAAATCATCATGTACAACATATTGATATTTTGATGAATGATCTAATGGAACCAAGCGCTTTTTATTTCAGGACGGGCGTAAATTAGGCTTCGGCGGCATGCATGGCATACCCATGGTTGCCAGCAGCCCCGTGAGACACGAGAGTCCTATTGGCATGACGCCTCTGGAAGTTCAAGCTTATCAACCACCATGGAAAGCGCTTTCGGAGTTTGCGCTTCATACAGACTTGGAACGACTGGATCCTAATGCACCATCGTTCCATCATTTGGTGTCTCAGGTAATCATATTCAAAACATTTAATTTCTTGTTTCTGCAAAATATCATCGAAAGTGACTTTCGCCTCACAGTAACTTTTGCCCTGGCGAAAATAAAAAGCGAATAAATCGAATATAAGAGGAGAATGACAGAAGCGTAAACGAATCATCTAGGACGTAAATGAAAAATGAGACAATGAAAGAGACATTTATTCTTCTTTTACGTTTTATTGTCTCAATTTTCTAATTGTTCTTCGTTTATGTTTCCTTTCATTTTATATTCGATTTTCACTTCAATCTTTATTCGCCAGGAGCAAAATTTAAAAAAAAAATATCTTCCTACAAATATAACTAGACACGAATGAAAGAGAATGAATTTATAATGGCTACCAAAAGGTAGGTTCTGGCCTAGATAATTTTACGACATATTTTTTTTTATTAATGTTTTTCAGTTTATATATTATAAATTAATATAAAATTTTTATTTTAAGATGATAATGTAAATACTAAAACATATTCCAGTATTTACATATTAGATTATTTTATTTGTAAAGATTTTTTATCTGTAAACAATACAATAAAATTATTTAGTTGGCTGGAAACTTTTGGCAGCCACAGTATACTCATACCAAGAGTTGTGTTTACTCAGAAAGTCGAGTGTTGTTATTGCAATAATTGCAGATGCACGGCTATGACTTGCATGGGGGACCACCGCCGCAATTGGCACCCCCGCCAGGAATGCTTGGCGGACCGATGAGCGACGGTGGAGGCGGACCGTTACCGCCTCCGGGGCCTCATCATCCAGGTGGTGGCGGGCCGGACATGGGCCAGCATCCCGACAGCACCGACAGCTACGTGACCTATGTCGAGAGTGACAGTGACTCGTTTCACCACGATACGGGAAGTCCATAGTGTCGTGCAAGGCATGAACGTAAAATTACTACGCCCCCGTTGTCCTTCGCTTTCGTAACGACTCTCGTCGTGGTGCTCATCATAACGGTGAGATGCCTGCAACGGCGAATATGGAGCGGTTACGGAACTAGGGAACATCGTGATACATATGGATATAGGAGAAACAACTTAGATACCAAAGGATGCATCGATCTTTCGACGATAATTAAATAGACTCGTACCGCACTATTACCAAAAGTGGCTCGAAAACGACAAGTGATGAATATACTGAAAATGAACGGCGAAGGAAAGGAGGGGCAATGTCGCTGTCTTGGACGTACATGAATAATGTATTTTCATTTTAGTTATAAAATAATTTCTTTGAAATGACACAAAAGAAGTTTGCAAAAATAACCGTCTAATCATTGAGCGTACAAAAATTTCAAAAACCTTGAACATCCTGTATATTATCAGCTTATTGATATAAAATCGAATTCTGGCCAGACCGAGCATTATATTATTTTGATTCCCGCCATTTTGATTTTTAATAAACGTGGCGTTTCCGTGTGTCTCTATCGTTTTGCATTACATTACATTATTAACGTAACAATGAAAATTCGCTACCTGTGTAAAATTATAATATCAATTTCGCTGAAGATTTGTAAATGGCTTGTACGCGTGTGTCGTTAACTGCCTGTATATACCAGAAGATGCGATTCGGTATCCAGTCTGGAAATACACTGTACATAGTTGCTACTCGCTGTAAATCTAAGCAATGTTAAATCATAATGTACTCAGGCGCAAGTTGTAGCGTAGAATACGAATAATGGAATATATATACAGATACATATAGGCACTGAATTTACATTGATAATTGTATTATTCCAGTTATGTTAAGTTTCGTAACGACAGAAGATATACATATTCGTGAAAGGATACAATTTTATTTAACCATCTTCGACGGGAAAGTTACCGTTATCGTTGTTAATTCTGCGTTATCTCTCAAGTTTGTATGGAAAGCGACTTTGTATTTGTACGACACACGTCTTGGCTTGTTAAGAGATTACGCTTAGTTACCGAAGAAGCACAAGGGAGCGGTGCTCCTTCGTTTTTATAATTGGATATAAAAAAAGTTATAATTTAATGGATGCAATCGATATCATTTAGAAAGGAGCGAGTCAAAAGAAAATTAAGAAAAAATTAATAAGAATTAATTACATATAATGTATAATATATTATATTATATATAATATATATTCGTTTAATGATATTTTTATTAAAAATTCAGCTAACTTTTATTATATATATATATTATATATAATATAACTGTTATATATTATATGTATTAGGTGACAAAGATTAAAGAAATTAATTTAATTTGATATATATAAATATAATATATATAGAAATTTATATAATTTCTATATTTTATATATTTAATATAGTTTCTAATTTAATTTAGTTTCTAATCTTTGAAACAAACAATTAACCTCAAAATCGTTAAATTTGTCTTTTTACTTTTAAGTGATACTTTTCAAAGCGTAATCGAAAAAAAATTATATTTAAAAAAAATTAATTTCGGAGTTTAAATCTTGAATTTTATAAATAAAATTTAAATTCGTTTTATAGATCAGATTTTTACGTCACATCGATTTCGTATTTTTATGCCGTTAATTTTGAATGATATCTTTAATAATTTAGTCATGAATACACCTAATCTGTTCAACTCTTCCACAAAATAATTATAAAGAATTATTTCATCGGATAATTTTGAAAAATATTCCTATTTCAATTTCTCGTGATACTGAATATAGCATTTTTCAAGACTTTGCGCTCTATTTGAACTAAAAAAAAAAAGACTCGAATGCAGTCTAATGCGTGTTACTTTCACAAACTGCTTTCTAGTCTCGCAGAATCGTTAGCGAACATTTTCGGAATAAACGGAATTTTATTGCGAGTATTTTTCGATACTAAAATCTGCTTGGACGAAAGGTGTAATGAACTGTGTATAACATTGATTATTAATTAACTCATTTAGCGAGAGCAGCGATAAAAATTCACCATACAGCATGCGTGGCCAAGCCTTTTCGAATAGAGAGAATCGTTGTATACCGCTCTCTTGTATGTAACATGATTAAAAAAGAAAAGAAAAAGAAAGAGAGAGATCATGTAAATTTAATATTTCGTAATTCGTTCAAGCATCTTCGAATTTGTATAATATTTCTATACTGGCACAATGTATGTAATAAACTGTCGAACAAAAGCTTTTTGATGAGATTCTTTTATTTTGAGTGCTTAGTTGTTTGTAAAACGTATATTTCGAAAATTTTTCATTTAGTGATTTTTTTAGACGCTCATTAATTATATTTAAAAATTTAGACAAAGTACAAACTTTTGGAATACGTTTTTGCGAAACTACAATTTAGTGGATTTCTAACAAAAAATAATTACAATTATTAAATAATTACAATCACAATGTAATTATTGGAATTATTGTAATTACATGATAATTACAATTACAATCGTTAAATAATTCTAATCTCGATCTTAATCCCATTTCAATTAAATTATTTAATATTAATTACAAAGAGAAATAAAATTTTATAGAGAGGGCATAGTGGAAAAATAATTATTAAAATTTGAAAGTGTTCATCGTTCGATAATTATCGAAAGAAAAAACTATTTATGTAATAAGAACTTATTTATAGGCTTATGTTAATTAATGCTTGATTTATGTTTCGATCTTAATCCTAAAATCCTAAAATTCGCCCAATGGAATACAGATGTTAATTAAGATCAATTATGACTAGAGACTCTTCAATCAGAGACTGGCCATAAGAATTTCGTATACATCATGCATATATACCAATATTGATGGAGGAATGAGATGCCTATACTCCTTTCTCGCTCAAAGAAATTTGACAAAATCCTTGACCAGTCTCTGATTAAAGGGTCTCTAATTATGACTAGAATAAGGAGTCAAATCATAAAGAAAATATCAAAAATATCGATTTCTGATTAGTCAGATTTCGAGTTCCTTTAAACGCCGCCATTTGCAAATATTTTCGATGCGGTAATGAATCTGTGAATTGAAGTATGGTCAACGCGATGCTGCAAACGCTTTGAAGCTTTTTTAACTGATTAGTTTGTAAAATTCTTTCTTCTAATTGGTTCATCAAATGTTTCAAAGCATTTGTAATGAGACTTTGACCATAGCCTTAGTATGAACAATTGTTTCATAGTGCAAAAGATGCGAACGCGAAATCAAACTATCAACTGTCAACCATGATGGAATTGTGCTGTTTCCGGTTTCCGGCCATGGCATCTTTTCGGTCTTATATCTTAACTCTTAATTCATCAAATGAGAATGGATTGAAATGAATTAAAATGGATTCAGATTTTCAGAAATATTGATTCACGAATGTTAAAATGAATGCTTTTCAATTCTGAATGCATTTTTATTCATTTATAAGAATTGCATGGAACATATCTCTATGCCTTACAATCTAAAAATAATATTAGCTTTTTCTGTGCACACAAACACAATTGTGAATATTGTTCAATTCAAAATTTTGAATAAGAAATGCAATTCTTCAATCCAATTGCATCTAATTGAATCTAATTGAATCCAATTGAATCCAATTAATCCAACAAAAAGTATTCGCTAGTTAAAATACGTATTCGGATAGAAAAAAATTTCAATCTATTTTAATCCATTCTCGTTTGCTAGAAACTTCTACTAGAGGAACTCTAATTATGACTGGCTCCTATTGGCTGAATTTTAGGATTTTAGGATTAAGATTAAAGCATAAATCAAGCATAAATATTTTTCATAAACAATAATGATATCACATACTTGATGACGATCGATGCACCTGTTGCATTTCTCGCTCCACTCCAAATCTGCAGATGAGAAATGCTGATACCAAGATCTTCCAAAACTACGGAACTTCAAAACGTCAAAAAATCGTCTGTCGTCAATTAAATTGTCTTTGCGTTAATGCAACATACGCGACGTTACGAAGATGGCGCGGAATCATTCCGAAATTCACTACCGATCGCGGCAATGAGTATATGGTAATAAAGTATGTACTAACAAATACATTCAAGAAAGAGAAAGATCCTTGACAATCTCCCATGCACGAGATACGCTTCTCGAATATTCTAAATGATATAAAATTGTAAGGAATATAGAACAACTCTAGCACAGAATCTTCAGTTCGTGGCGCGTTCTATGAGCGATGGCGAAATCTATTGAAATCACGAGAATCGCAATCTCGAGACTATCGATAATCGCGACTGTGGCGCCGCCGGTGAAAAAGAATATAGTTCATTTCAGTTGGCTTCCACTTGAGCCGCAAGCTACAAATTATTTGAATTGGTTTTTGGACTGTTTCAGATATTTGTTTCTCTTGGTTATTATAATAATAGAGATAATCGTGTAAATATGGATACCGATAAAAATACCATGCTCGCAGTTTTGCAGCTTTTGAAGAAGTACAATTTTAAGGTAAGTTAGAAAATGTTCTTTCTCCAAATCCTAACCTGCATTCGGTTATTGAAAAATTTAATAAATAGATCTTTTTACTCACATGCATAATTAAAAACAAATAGCTACGTATTTTTGTTATTTTGTGTTTTTAGGGAACTGAGGAATTATTTAGAAAAGAAGCTAATCTTACTGATATTTCGATTGATGATTCTCAACAATCTGATTCTGATGTGACCAGTGTCCTTTCTGCTTATAAAAGCGAAGGTGATCCTGCACAATATGAGAAAGCATATAGCGAATTGAAAAAGTTTGTGGAAGGAGCCTTAGATATTTATAAGGTAAGCCAAAGTTATCATTAATACATATGCGAAAGTATTTTATATTACATCATAAATATTACAACATAAATATGTAGCTTTGTATCATACCTGTTCAAAACTTGACTTGTTCATAAGCTACATGTTTCTTCCTTTCCATCGTCTTTTCGTACAAGAAAATAAAGAATAGATCCTAAAGTAGCCAGTTACTGTAGAGCTTTAGTGTCTAGTCTTTCTGTATAGTCAGTGTATGATCAATTTAAACTTCTGTTTCTTTTTTAATTTTTGTTCTGTCTTCTCTCTGCTCAATAAGATAATGAAGGAAAGGGAGGAAGTATTTACAAATTAAATTTTATATAAGTCTGCTTATATATTGTTTCATATAATAATTTATTATATAAAGCAATGCTTTATATTTATTAAATCTCCTATTGCCTGGACAATGTGTAATTGTATACCTTTCATTAGCAATCTGTGTTTTTGAACTTATTGTTAGTGCAAATTTTTATATTGTTCTAGAGTGTATAAAAATTTCAAGAAATTCTTGTGTATTTGTGAAAGCTTTAACAAGTTTTTTCCTATTAGAAATCGAGTTGTGTTTTACTTATTTTTTATAGATTTAAAATTACCTATCAGAATTCACAATCAAAAAATTGATTGCATTTTGAAAGTCTTATATTAATGGCAGAAGATTAGTATAAGATATAATAATAGCATTAATATGAACTTGTATTGTACAAGATTATATTATATTCTATACAAGATTATATATAATGATAGCATGAGTTGGGAACCATATTATATCCAGTTTTGGTGCACATGTATTTGGAATTGGTTTATAATAATCATTCTCAAGAAGCAAAACAACTCATGGAAAAGTTCAGTGGAAACTTACAAGAGTATTATCAGGATGACTTGAAAAGATTATCCAACGTAACAAAACGGGAACAAATGGCAGGGAATGAATTAACCGACACTTTTAAGTAAGCATAGAAGCGAGCAATATATGATGAATATTATTCAGACCTAAGAATAATTTAAACCTAAGTATCATTTGATATCTGTACTTACAGATCTAATCAGTTTATAATCAGAATGTCGAGGGATACTCTTTCGATACTAAAACGACATTTGCAAGAAAAGAAACATAGCGTTTTATTAAATATCATACAGGAGCATCTTTACTTTGATATGTATGAAGGTGTTGCTCGTAATAAACAACAGATAGAAGCAACATCTGGAGCTATGGTAGGAGAGGCTACCAGACAAGGTAATAAAATTTCTTTATTTGTAACAAGAGAATTATTTCTTATTTTTATATAAAAATGCTTTATATAAAAAAAAATGTTTATTAACAAATTATTAAAATGTAGATAACAAGGTCAAAGTCTATTATGGACTTTTAAAGGAACCTGATATTCAATGTATGGAGCCAAATAAAGAAGAGGAAGATGATAAAGAAGGTACAGATGGTGATAAACCAAAAAAGAAAAAGGCTAAGAAAGATCCCTTATTTTCAAAGAAGACGAAATCTGATCCGAATGCACCAGCTGTGGGCAGAATGCCGTTACCCAATCTGTAAGATAAATATGTCTTGCTAAATTCTTTAATGATTTACTTCTGTTGATGTTAAAGAATTAACAGGATGTTTCGTTTCGGTCTCACACAATTTACATCTTTTCAATTTAGGAAAGATGCGGATAAATTGGAAAAAATTAAATCCTTGAGGGAAGCATCAAAGAGAGTCGTCCTTGGACCTGACACATTACCATCTATATGTTTTTATACTATGTTAAACACAATTTACACGTAAGTATATGAAATTAAATTTTCTCATTAATATCCATTTCATAAATCTTCTTTTGTAATTAGTGTAACAGCGGCAGAAATAGCAGAAGACTCAAGTTTATTAGCTACCGGATTTAGCAATTCTACCATAAAAGTATGGAGTTTAATTCCACAAAAATTGAGGTTGATGAAAACGGGTGAACCATTACAAGATATTAATAGAGAAGCAGGTAACACAACATCATGATAAATCATGATTTTATTTATATTATTTTATTTATATTATTCTAAAATGTGTTGCAAAAAACTTTATAGAAGACGTATTGGTTAGAATGATGGATGAACGAACATCTGAAACTACGAAAAACCTGTATGGTCACAGTGGGCCAATTTATAGTCTTTCATTTAGTCCAGACAGAAATCTTCTGCTTTCGTCATCAGAAGATACCACAAGTAAGACTTAATTATATTACCTAATGTTTATTCAATCATATAATGAAAGTTATTAGTGTAATTATTAATATAATATTAGTACATTAAAGATAAATTAAAGATAAATTAAATTAATGTAATAATTTTATTAATGTAATAATTAAATTAATGTAATAATTGTTCAGTAAGGCTATGGTCACTGCATACATGGACATGTGTCGTTTGTTACAAAGGCCATCTATTTCCCGTATGGTGCGTACGATTCTCACCGCACGGTTATTACTTTTCAAGTGCCTCGAATGATAAAACTGCCAGATTATGGGCGACTGACTCTCATCAACCATTACGAATATTTTCTGGCCATTATTCAGATGTTGATGTGAGTTAACATTTTACTACAGTTAATTTATTTGTTTGATTATTCATTGATGATGCAACATCTTAAAATCGAGACTGGGCTTGTCCGCAATTGTCTAGCATGGTAGACTCGTGCGCTGTCCACCATGCTGCGTGCTCTGTTTGATCGTTAGATGAAACAATTAACTGTTATTTCATTATCTTTATAGGTAATTCAGTTTCATCCAAATTCGAATTATATCGCGAGTGGTTCAAGCGATATGACCGTGAGATTATGGGATTGTGTAACTGGCAATCAAGTCCGATTGATGACTGGGCATAAAGGATCGATTTTTTCTTTAGCTTTCTCAACAGAAGGTCGCTTTTTAGCTTCAGCTGGGGCAGATCATCGTGTGCTTGTGTGGGATTTGGCACACGGTCACCTTGTTGCAGCCTTATCTGGTCATACAGGGAATATTCATTGTTTATCGTTTAGTCGGGATGGCAATATTCTAGTGTCAGGTATTTTCATCATTCATCACTACGTAAATCAAATAAAAATGTATCGAACAACAATCGATTGCATTACTTTGACAGGTTCCTTGGATTGTACACTGAAATTATGGGATTTCATAAAATTAGCAGAAGAGATGAGTTTGGAAGATGTCAACGTTTCGCACAATCCAGATGTAAAAACAAACTCGGAATCTTATCTACTACGTACCTTCCCAACAAAAAACACATCTGTCCTAACGCTACATTTTTCACGTAGAAATTTATTACTGGGTATTGGCATGTTTGAGTCGGCATAATCCACGGAGATTTTGCACCCATGTGATTTATCGTTACATAAATTAAAATATAACTTAAATCTATATATGTACAGATAATTTAAATCTATCATAAATGTATAAAAGTTATTAATAAATTTTTCACATTTACTATTTTCTTAGTGTTGTCATTATTAATAAATACAACATTCAATTTTTCTTGATGTATGATAAAATATGATTCGGTAGAAATTATATTTTCCTTGATATTGATAGACTCTGAAATAAATTGCTTTATTTGTATTTAAGCGCTTTCATTTGATATGCTTATCATTGTATAAATTAAAGTTTGAGTAGAAGAAAATTATACTGTAAAAATCGATCTACTTTTTACTCAATAAAAGACCGATTTTTACAGAAATCTAATTTTATACTGAAAATTGCTTATTTTGAGTATTAAAATACTATTGTTCAGAAAGTACTTAGACATAAATTCATGATGAAAATTTTTTTCAGAATTTTTATATAAAATTAAAATAAAAAAAATTTAGATTTTTAATTTTCTAATTTTAAATATTTTTTCAGATTTTTTATACAAATTGGAACACTTTAGAAATACCAAAAAAAAAATATCTATATCTCTTCTAGAATTTTTCATATATGCGAATTCTGAAATATTCTGACATTTCTCAATCTATAATTTGTAATGAAATGTTATAAAATCTGAACAGGTATTTAAGTTTAAGGTATTTTTTCAGAAATTATAGAATTTTTAAAATCTCAGAATTCATATATATATATATATATATATATATGAAAAATTCTAACAAAAGATGTAGACTTTCTCAGTATTTCTGAAAAGTATTTCAATTTATATAAAATTCTGAGACAAATTTTCACCACAAATAGAATAAGTAACTTATTTCAGATACTCTTAATATTATAATAAAATAAAATTTCTTAAATCTTAGCATTTTATTGCATATTAAAATAGAATAGAGTAAGTACTTCATCTTATTGAACAATAATGTTTTTAATACTCAAAATATAATGTATCTTTCAATATTAAATTTCTATAAAACGGGAGCGATATGATACGCACGATCAATAATTCGCACAAATTTGTAATTCGTGCAATAGCATGCGATAGCGAGCAAGTGAATGGGTGAACGGCGATAGTTCGACGAATTCGATGTCGATCTCGCAGTAACAGCCGATCCGTGATCCGTGTATCAGTAGAATCAGTACTATCAATCGCAAGCGAGAGGTGATTAATATACACGCGCACACACGGAAAGGCCGGTCGGAGCAAAAAATCATTGACAGAAAAAGACAAGTAGTAGAGAAATGAGATGTCTAAACGCGAACGAAAGTAAGTAGGCGTTTCTCCGGCATTCTGATTTTCACCTGGGCGTTGTCGCCGTCGAAACCGTTGTATTTCACTCTTGCTTTCCACGATGGACGATAACAGCGCGACGAGGTTAGGTAAGCTCGCCGTATTTATATTTCTTCGGAGACACACGTTCGAGATATATTTTTTTCGTTTTCTCGTTTCTCTCTTTTTACATTTTGTATATTTTACAGCTGCGGATAGCTACGAAATGGTTAAGGCCTTGTACGACTTCAAGGCCACATTTGCCAAGACTCTCAGCTTCCGGGAAGGTGAATATTTCATTCTGCTGCAGCGTAATGTTAAGCAGAAAAACTGGTGGCAAGTTGTAAACAGAGGAGGACGTCTGGGCTATATACCCTCCAATTATGTTGCCTCTGTGAAGGTATGTGAAACTTGTTTTGAGATATATATGAATATTTAGCTCTATTCTATTTAACTGTTTGCATAGCGTATCTTTTCCCTTTTTTTTTTCGCTGTAGAGAAAAAAAGTCTCTATTTTTTTTAGCTAAACTTCTTGTATTTTTTATCTTTCCTCCTTTTTTCTCCATGTAAAAAAGAGAAAAAAATTGAAAAGATGATCTATGAATCAAAAAGTTCAGCTAAAAAGAATAGGTCTACAGAAAAAGGCCTGAATTGTACAAGATATTTAGCTAAAAAAAGAGTTGTCCTTTAACTGAATTTCTTGCACAACTTATGTTTCTACTTTCTTTTCACATCGGAGAGAAGAAGGAAAAGATGAATTGTGTGAGAACTAAAAAGAATAAGCTTTAAAACAGGTCTATTATATTATTGATTGATTCATAGGCGCAGCCCCAGTTCCTGATTGATTTTTTGGAAGATTGTATACTGACTTTAGAAACAGAAATTAAGAAGGATAGCGAGTCAGTGCAGCCTGACAAGCAAGATCTCTTAGCAAAGCTAACAGAAAGGAAGAAACAAATCGAATTGAGCAAAAAATCCAAAAGACAAGCGCCTAAACCACCAGATTTAGATTGCGGCATTATATCTAAAGAAACACATTCTGTGATTGCTTGTGACAATACAGAAGGAGATGTTAGATCAGCGCCAAGCAATACCTCTTACGTAACTGCACAAACAACTCTCCGCGGTAATAACACAGATCATATTCCAGCAATGGCACAATGTCAACGGCCGAATGGAGACGAACAACGTGTTCAATCACTTCCTCGTCAGTCGTCTTCGGACATTGTTCAAAAAATCCAGACATCGGTTACTGAAGTTCGTAAAACCTCCTCGCAAGGTAGCATACATAACATATGCAGCAGCTCGCCAAATAAAAGCAATTCGCCTGCTAAGAACAGCTCGCCAATAAAGAGCAATTCTTTACAAGCTATTAACTCGCGAAGTGCTTACCAATTGCTCGATCAAGTACGCAAAAATACTCAACTTAGTCATGAAATGTCGAAAGTAGCAGTCACAGTTGTAGTGTCTAGCCTGCAGCAGTTGCTGCCAGAAACTGTAAGTCATTATCTCGATGCTTTGCTGCATCAGCTACAAACACCGTTGACTGTATCAAAAATGAGTATAGAAGAAACTTACGACGCTAATAGGTTGAAAATTATTTTTACCGAATTGACTTCGTGCAAGGAAGATTCGCAGCAAAGAAGTTGGATGCTTTATGAAGATGAATCTATTATCGTGGAATATATCAAAGAATTGACCGAAATATTGGTACAATTTTTATTTTATGAAATGAGGCAATAACTTGAATTATATCGACGTCACATGTTTAATATTAAATTTGACTTTTAATATTGCTTGTTTCTAACTCTCTTCAATTAAAATTGTTTTTTCAAATTTACGTGAATGCTCTTAGAAATATATTTGTGTATTATTCTTAATACTAAAAATGTGGTATAAATATGATTTACTTAATTTAATTTGATTTTATTTATAATTGGTTTATTTATAATTGATATTTTCATACGTTTCATTATATCATTCATTTATCTTTTTTCAGACTAATGCTGATGCAAATGTATCGAGATATGTTTTAAGGCAAGATCGATACAATGGCGTAACTATATTAATACAATATTATCAAATGGAGACGAGATGGACTATTAGACAACTGTTGTTGCAATCATTTGGCGTTATGTGCAGTTTAGATCCAGTGGTACTAACTATAATGTTAAATAGTATTCTACCAATGGAATTAGCAAGGTATGAGTAATAAGACATTTAATAATGAAGTATATTTAACTAATATTTAACTAATAACAAAAATTCTGATTTTTATAGAGATATGAAAAGTAATCCCAGGAATGTATTAAGATTAAATTATTCTTCGTTATTGCTTACAATGATTTTTTCAATGGGTGAACCCATGCCAGTTACTCATTTAGGTGAATAAAATAGATCATACAATATCATTATTAAAATATATATTTCTTATTGATTTGTTTACAGAACAACTTGGCTCAGATTTTATATCGTTCTTGCTGGACCTAATAGAAACACCACCTGATACAGATCTGGAAGATCAAATCCCAGATTTATTCATAAATTTGATATTATCCTACAATTTACAATTTACAACTTCTGAGAATATCGTTCTAAATGCCCTACGTGAGCGAACTGTAGCCAAGACATTTACTGAAAAAATTTTATTTCTTTTTAACAGAGAAGGTAAACTTTATTACAAATAATATGTATGTCAGAAATAATTCGAGCTGACAAATTTCTACTTTACCGCAGAGGATCCGGTACGAATATTTGATCACGAGCCACAACCGCCACACTCTGTACTAAAACTTTTTGTCGACTTGTTTAGTAACGACGCCATAGCAAGTCTCTTTTACACTAACGACGTAAAAGTTCTTATCGACATCATACTACGACAACTTTTTGATATGTTTCCGGGTGATAAGGTATTACATTATATTGTGTTATAATCTCATATTGGACTTGTTAAAAATATATGTATATTTAATATGTATAATTTAATGTGTAACGACAGCGTAGACAATATCTTGAACTTTGCCGCCGAGTTCTACGCACATCCAATTATAATGAACATCGTCACCGATCTGGAGATTTATTAAAATGTTTTACAAGGTAAAGATTTAGATGTATAAATATCCTCTTTATTACAATTTATTATAAATATTAAATAATTAAATATTAATATTATAAATATTATTATTATCGTATAAAACTTTATTACATGTATATCTTGTATTCTGCACTAGGATATTTTGCGAGGAAACGGCAGACAGTCATGAAGACCAGCAAGTAGTACGCGAAATTAGCAACGAATTTCCACATTTATTCAGAATGTGACATTTAATTCCCTCGTCTGATCAAGATTTGGACGAAGATGACTTGCAAACTCTTGTTTAAGTAGCTCTGAGGATTTATTAACGGTAAGAAGAGAAACAAATTTTATTAATAGTCTTTACAGCTCTGAGAATTTATTAACGGAGAGAAACAAATTTTGTTAATAGCCTTTATGGCTCTTCTATATTTTATCTAGTAAAAAGAAACGCACATATAGCTTATGAAGTGATAATGATATGTTTTATTACTGCCATAAAAGTCTTCATTCTGTTGGTGCTACAAAACATTACTCTTTATGTAAATGAACTATTTAGTAGGAAAGATATACAAAATTATTATATATGGCGTAAAACGTATGAAATAACAAAGAAATCCTTTTCATTCTTATTGTGAGGACCATTGATATCTAAGCATTCCAACATTTATATAATTAAATTAAATTACATTTAATATAGTTGGTAATAATATATAAGTAAAATAATTTATATATAGAGGTTATATATATTGAGATAAAACTTTAATATAAACACATGCAGCTGGTACATACATTTCTGTGTGTATTGTTAAAAAACGGAGAAATTAAATAAAATTATTAGTATTATTTCTCCATAAAGTGTAGTCTAGTCCACATCTAATATGTCAGAAAAGAACAATATTCTAAGTCATAGAAATTACATAAATTCTAGTTTATATTTTATTTTCCAGAGAAGTATCAATACTTTCTTCAAATATCATTATTTTGCAAATATTTTTATCGTAGAAATAAAATTTTAGGTAAAAATTCATACGGACTTACTTATAAGACTTACTTAGGTGCCACTTTAATCAATAAACTTGCTAGTCTATGATTAGTAACTATATTTTTTTAAGCATGTTATTCTACATTATGTTTGCGACTATCAACATGTCAATTATAAAGGAATCTCGAATTTAATGTGATTATAATTAAATGTTAAATAAATAAAAAGTTTAGCTCACTGTCACATAAAATATTGCTCTTTTTCTTTTTCTCCATAACTAGCAATTTAAAATCTAATTTTTAAAAAGTCAATTGTGTCTTGCTATTTTCTTCTTTTGATGTAATTTCTTTCAAATATCTCTCATAATCCTTAATATAGATGTTAATATACAAAATGGATTTACATCTACATGGCTCTTCATCCATGTGCATCCAAAGCAACGCTTTCATTTAATCCTTTCAATTTTGCGTAATAATCCGACGAATGACTCAATTTATAATATGATTATATCGATTTTTTTACTTGTATTTTTGTTATCTAATATGAAAATTGTTAGGAGCCATAGTCTAAAAATAAATTATCTATTTGTCCATTATGTAACAAAAAAAAACAAAAAAGATAAAAAACTATATATCAAAATAAAACATTTAGAGAAATAAATATGTTATATAATTTAATCTCTTTGCAAATAAGTTAAGAACATTATTAAAAATTAATGTAATAGCAGCATCTTTTCTATCAGGTTTTAGTCAAAACAGAATGAAAAAAATGTGCTTGAGTACAGATATTTAAAAAAAATATTAGTCTCTAAATAAGTAAAAAAGTATTATAAATTTTTTGTCTGTATATACAAACACGAGGAAAGTAATTTACATTATTAAATAAGAAAATATTAGATTTTTATCTTGTTTTATTAACAATAAATATTCTAATTTTTCAATGAAAAATCCCAAGCCTTATGTAAGTGTATGAAAGTAAAATTTATTGTTATATAATAAATATGACGTATGTGTGTATAAAAGCAGAAAGTACAATTCATTCGATGCGACGTTTATGATGGGAATTTGCTTTCGAGACTAATCATAAAATAGAAAATATCTCTGTGCGAATAAACTCGATGTGCATTAATTCCTCATAAACATGCGAATGATTAATTTCAAGACGTGATTGCATGGATTGCATAAGTGTCTTTAGATTCAAAAGCAATTCACCATTCATTCAAGATGATTATTCACCGGTCATCATCTCCATAAACTCTGAAAAGAAAAAATACAATATATATTATAATAATGTTCATTTTGTTGATATCTCCCTTTTAATTAGAAACGCAATAAATTTTCTTTTTTATAAACACTTAACTATATGTCACTAAATTATAGTTTGTTGTAAACAAGTCACTTAATGTTTTGTAAGAAATACAAATTAGTACTAAGAATCGAATTTCACATCTAATTTGCTACAAATCTTCTATTATTTCAAGGATTACATTCCAATATTTCTTAATATCATATGCGAAATTCATTGGAAATTCAAATGGATGTGTGATTTTGATAAATCGCTGCAATTTATTAAGTACGAATATAAAAATAGACAGAATCGCAAGATCAGTGGCATCCTCGATCTGCCAACATATAAATAAATCGTTTGGCTCTCTATTCAACTTATATGACGTTGATATACGCTGACACATGCTTATTCTTCATAAGAAATGAAATTGAATCTTTCAATTAAATATTTCAATTAAATATTTTTTGTTTTTAATTTTATAACTGTGTATGATATATCAAAAATATTAAAACCGGCATCAATGACTTTATAAAGAAATTATCTTCTTCGATAAAATTAGTCTAAAATTTTTTATCTTATATAGATTTATCTTACATGTTAACGATCAGAAAAAACCAGGAAAAATCAGGGAATTTTTTCTTTTCTGTTTCGCTAACCTTATCGTGATAGATTATTGTCTTACAAGTTGTATTGTAATTTATTGGACATTGTATTTTATTGAACGAAAAGAAAAAGGAAAATTAAAAACGTACCATCAAAATCTACTGTACCGGAGCCATCAGAGTCGATTTCCTCGATCATCATGTCCAATTCTTCTTTCGTCAGTTGATCATCCAATTCTCTTAGGATTTCGCGTAGGCACGTCGTTGGGATGTAACCATTACCTGGTAGAATAAGGTATGTACACAGAATCACAAACTTTTTCCATACAGAAATTCAATACTGGAAAATAATAGATTACTTATTTAAAATATTGAGTTGGTTAGTATTAAGGCACATTTTCTTCGCTTGAACTGGCTGTTTCAGTGATAAAAAGGAGGTAAAAATTGATGAATATCAAAGATTAATTTTCATCATGATCCTTTTAATTGTCACTAAAACGGCTGGTTTGAGTAACTTTTGGAAATGTATCTTTAAATTGAATTTCTGTAAGAATTTTTGTAAAGATTTAGTAACATTTAAGTAATGTACGCGTATGAGATAATTGTAATATAATTAGTATAATATCATTTTTCTTCTTGCACTCATAAGAATCTGAGAATATTGTTACATTGTTGTATTATTTATCCTTAGAATCTATTTTGACATGTAGTACTCATCTCCCTTTCACTTGACACAAATAGTAATTGCAAAATTTATCCGCTCCGCAATATTTATCTTCTCGGTGCCAGCTACGTTAAAATACATACGCTACCTCGATATAATCGTAATTCATGAAAGATGTATTACGACATTCTTGGCTCTCGGCCGCCACGTGAGCTTTCTCTGTCGGGAATCTCCGGCTTATTTTTACGTTCGCATATAACGAAACTGATGCGAACTTAATGCGCCTGTTTGTACAAACTAACAAACTATTCTGAAATTTCCTCGACACATATCTCACGCTTGTCACGCCAAGTCTTTTCACATTGTAAAACTAATTTGTTTCTTGAAATAAAATATCTACGATATGACAACCTCATTTTAAAGACTACATGTAAGAAAGGAACATGAGAAAAGTCAGAAAAAAAGAAAAGAGTTTAAAACTTTTTTATCTTAAAAAAAAACCATATGGAAAAAGTTGACAAATTTTTAAAAAGCATAATACTTTATCGCTATTGAAAGAGTATTGATTTTACTATTTTCATGTAAAGAATTTTAGATTAATCGTATTAAAAAATAATTAAAAATCAGACTCGCATTATATATATTTATTACAATTATTAAAAAATTAGAAAAGTATCTTAAATATATGATGTGCTTGCATAATTTGTGCCAAGACATATTATTTTCATATTTCTAAACATTGATCGCTGTTTTTGAAATCTCTACGAAATAATTTGAATTTATAAGAAAAATAGTTATTGTTATTAAAATGATTGTTAGCCATGCCTTCACTGAAGAAACGTCATAAAATAACGAGCTTTATCCAATATTTTAGTTTTATTACGATTCGTGACAATTGTTTTATTACCTTCCTTGTCATAAAGCCTGAAAGCTTCTCGTAGCTCCTTTTCCAGCGCCTCAGCATCTTCCTCAACAATAAACTTCGCTGCCAACGTGACGAATTCATCAAATTCAAGCCGCCCAGATTCTGCAAGCGAATATTACATGAGATGGTGTGCAAAAGTACAACGAATTCTATAAATAAAATTACTGCGAGAGATACTGTGTTACGGTACATTAAATCGTGCGACATTTGACAACAACTCGGTAGAGACCGTTCATAATGTCTGTAAACACTTTAAAAATAGCGAGATAAACAATTGTTACGTTTGATCAATAAATATTCTTTAAATAGGCTCCGAGATTCGTCGTACGTCTTATAACATTGTTGATGTAGATAATTAATACAATTAATGATATTTACTGTCGGCGTCGACCTCGTCGATGAGCTCGTCCAAGATTTTCTTGTTGAACGGTTGTCCCATTAGCCGAAGAATATCAGCGACCATTTCAGTGGGGATGCTGCCGCTCTTTCCGCTGTCGAAGCTATCGAAAGCTTTGCGCAGAACTGCAAAAAATTATATTTTTGCATTAAAAAACGTTTTTTATTATTTAATTTCCACCAATTCAAAACAGACAACAGCAAAAATAAAGAAATTTTTGACGAATTTTTTTAATACAATTTTTCTTTAGTTATTGGATGTGTGTAGCTAGAATTCGACGGTTCGCAAAGAATTGAAGAATTCTTCAAAAGAAATGAAAGATTTCTCTCTTTTTCTGGGCGGTTTCTTCAACGGTTAATTTTGCTAACAATAAATCGTCCGGTTAAAGACATTAAACGGGGCGATACAGATTTAGACCGTATGTTAACGTCCTTCCGGGACGGTTGGCGCTGAGCTTATTTGGCCTGATCGGTTCGCGTCGATGGGTTACGTGATATTTATTTAATGTTATTTTATCTTATGTAAGTTGTGCACGATTACACGGTTCACGTCTGCGATCACACTTGTCATTTGAGTCTTACGACATTTTCGACGAATCTATATTGCATTTGATTTAATTTGATTTAACTGCTCCGATTTAACGCGCGATCCAGATTTTGAAAGTTCTTTCGACATTTACGTTACTAGTATCGTGTTACCGTATGGTCTCTTCTTACTCCAGTTTTCCTTATTTTTAACCCTAACGCGAAATTATTCGGCGATAAGCCAACTTTTGTGTAGCAATCGTAAAGAATATTAATGCATATGTATTAATATCTAATTTAATGTATATTGGAATATTGCGTTAGGTATGTAGTTATTACTCTTTGTGTGTGTTTATGTAAACATAAATAAAAATTTATTATATTTCTTCAGTTTTTAATTATATTTGTTAGTATATTAAAAAATCATATCAATTTTGAATTCTAATTGTAATTTAGGACAATCATAGAGATTAAATTTACTAATTGAAAGGTTTATCTTTCTCCTTTAAAAATTTCCCAATTTTTTTTACTAAAACTTTTTTTACTTTTTGTGCGAGAAAGTCACAAGTGTCCATCAGCTATTTATTCATTTAATCTTTGTTTATATCATATATATATATAATTACACATATCGCATATAATTATGTAATATTAATTTTATATACATAATAAATTCCTATTTCTGTAAATACACACATACGTATATATTTTGTGTGACATATGTGACATATGTGAAAGTTTTGGAACGTTTGATCATAATCGCATTTACGTGATCAAGTCAATCCTGTTATCAGCGAAGCGTGAAAAAACTACATCTTCCGGTGTATTTTCGGTTCGCTCCCGAAGAACTGTATCTCGTTCGAGGGCTATATTCGTAACTCGCGGGAGTTATATCTCGAATGTTCCGCGTATTACTGCGTCTTGATTCAGCGACGGGAGGCTGCGCGCGATTCCAGACGTCCGTCTTGAAATCTCCGAGCGCGAGAGCGCGAATATGTCCGGCAATCGTAAACGATTGGAAAAGAAAACGAGAAGCTTTTCTTCTTTTCCTCCTTTTCTCTGTTTTTTTTTCTTCCTATCTTTCACGGTTTTTCCTTCTATTTTCATTTCGATATATATTCGTGGAATCGATCGTCGTCGTCTTTGTTGTCGTGCGAGACGCTGCTTTTTCATTCCGTTCTACGTAGCTATACATAGCTGCGTTCTCCGCAGCTGCCCCCGATCGGATCAAACGCATAAATAAACTCGGCGAAAGCAATGAAAATTTATCCGTGCTCAATTGCCATGTTGCATTTGTAAGAGAGAGAGAGAGAGAGAGAGCTCTATTTTTAATCCCGAAGCCACGTGATATTAAAAATGATATTAAAAATGATTCTACATCAGTACATTTTTTTCATTGCGGAGAGATTGCAATTTAAATATTTTTTTACTTAAATTTGTTTGTATATTCGTGACTATGGCCTAATTCCACAATTCACGGTTTACTCTTAACCGAATTGTAAAACTGGGCCTGTCTCGTTATATTTAATGGATATCGAAACTGACGATATTATTAAATAGTAAAAATTCATTTAATACGCGTTTTAAAACGCTATAATAAATGTATCGCGATAAGCACGAAATAATTTCTAAACTCTTTAACGCGTAATTTCACGGGATTAAATTCTAAATGATATGTATAGATGGTTAGATTTATGTCTATTTGTTCTTGGCTATTACGTTCTACCATTGTTTATTCTCTGGATTTTCTTGGAATATATGAGGATATCTATTTTTGTATTATAGCAACTGACAGCGAGATCAATGGATGTGATAAATTTCGATCGCTTCGTTATCCCTTTGTAAACAAAGTATTCAATTTTCAAAATTGATATAAATATTTAAAAATTTTAACATTTGAAGATTGTAAAATAAAAAATATTTTTTAAAAAAGATAATATATAGTTCAAATAAAATTGCTTTGTATTTTTTCTACTATCGGTTATTATTAATCAATTTAGAATTATTGTTATTGCGATTTTATTGGAAATTTTGCTAGATATTAACAAGTTGCTTTGAATTTAAATACATACCGGCAAGTTGTTCTGGCGGCAGTTCATCAGCCTGTAAATGGCAAAAATTACGATAAAGATACAAATTATCGAAGATATAAAATATCTTTTTAGATATACTCCAC
>Ga0157364_1000907_pt1 | contig 23174 bp, 7 predicted proteins | sample AttsexASBM2_FD_111476 | JGI IMG/M metagenome (GOLD analysis project Ga0157364, IMG submission 111476) | Fungus gardens microbial communities from leaf cutter ant in Ribeirão Preto, State of São Paulo, Brazil - Atta sexdens ASBM2 | ecosystem: Host-associated > Fungi > Mycelium > Unclassified ...
AACTTCTTACTGTTAATATTAATGAAATTATTGCGAGTTAAATGGATTTGTCACTGTAATAAGTAACGCCGTTATAAATTATAATCTAAAATGATTACTATATGCAGAACGTGTAAAAGACTTAGTGATTATTTCGTGATACGACATACGTGTAGTGGAATAAAGCATGTTGTGTAACAAAATACAAGTGCTTTGCTTTCGTATTCTTTATTTAGTTTGTTGTCTTGTATATTCCTATTTGGGATATACGGCATTTTTAGCGAGTGGGATTTATGTCTAAAGCATACAAAGTGCGCAGATTGAATTCAGTGCACTAAATGCAATAAATGCATTATATGAAATATGTACCTCATGTCATAACACTTGTAATGTAGGAAGATTATAATTATTATTTATTACTTCATATACATATTTACCATTTCTTATTCCTTAATAAACCTTTATAAACACATTTTATAAGTTATTGTGTCATTATACGTCTTATTTATATGCATTATTTTTTGTAAATTTTTCATGAGTACAAATCCCTCCTTCTCCTATGAATAATCATATATCCCCTACAGGATACGACAAAAATGCAAGGGTTTCAAAAAGTTTATTTTTTAATATGAAAAATAAATATTTCGAATTTCTAATATTTTTTTTTATAATAGTAGGCAGTACAAAGTTTTTATTGATATTTACTATAAACATAGTTTACTATAAACATAATAAATAATACTTAATAATACTTAATTAAGTTTTTAATAGGTGCGGCGTATATACTGGAGTTATCCTATAGAAAAATCATTCGCGGAGTATCGCCTGAAAATAAAGTAATTTAAATACGAGAAAGTGGGCATGAAAGAGCCATTTTTTTCAAAATAGAAAAAAAAATGTAATCTGATGTTAAACAAATATAATTGCTTTCTTACTTAAGTGTACTCAGTTACCTTAAATGTAATAATCATATAAAAAGTTATATATGTAGGCGGAAAGAATAATTTGCTGAAATATCAGCACAGAGATCTGAAAATAATTATGTTGGTCAAAATATTTATGTAAAAACTCAAGCATGATGACATTTATTTTAATAATTTGACATTTATTTTAATAGACCAATAAAATTGTTTTCAGAACTATCTAGCTAATTTTTTAGATATTTTAACAAAATGTTTCCGTGTATGATTATACATAGAATATTAAATAATATAATAGTTTTCTTTTTATGTGAAAAAATAAGCAAAAATGATTTTTCTAAATTTTTCTAAATTTTTTAATTATTCTTTTTATTATTAGACATTTCTACAAGAGAAAGAAAATAAATGTATGAATATATTTTATATATTCAGGATTGTATTTTTAATACCTATAACCTATAAATAATATTTCTACATATGAATATTTAAAGAGAAAGGATTAAAATGCGTGTTAGCATTATTATTAAAATTAACGATCAATTTTATTTATGATATGACTATTTTCAATTTTAATTTACATTTTCAAAAATCGATTATATTCGGTGAATAATTTAAAGTACTGAAAAATTTATTTGAATATTCATATAGAAATATTATTAAGCTTAGAAATATTATTAATTCTAAAGCTCTAGCCCTGGCACTCGTTTATTAAATTTGATTTATTCATAAGCGACCTTTAACTTATTATTATACATATATTCATGTACATATTTATGTGAAACATCTATTACCGGGAATATTTAATCAGGTTTGATTTTTCTCTTGATAACTTTCCCGTTACAATATTCCGTTCTTGCGTTGATTATAACGAAAGTATACAACTTCTGTACTTGCGTCAATGTTACAATTTAATTCTATTAAGGTCCAGAACTTTATTAAAGGATGCAAGTAATCAATCGAGAGAATTACCTGATAACATCGATGTTATGAGATAAGTTTAGAAACAAGCGCTTGAACGCTTCCTCAGATCATCCTAAACTAAGTAGCCTCTTACACTTAACTTTTTAATACAATTTATACGCAACACTTATTTGAAAATATAAACGGCAATCACTTTATGTACACTGATATATTCATAAAAAATGGAAAGTCAAAAGACTCTAGAAAAAATTATACACTATATTTAATCGCACTTCTCGATAGCTGTTTCTTTTCTCTGCCATAGGCAGAGAATATTCGAGGCGATCGATTTTGGCAATACAACGTTCCGCAACCGTGACTTCAGCCAATGTTTGCTCAATAAACTTCGCAAAAATCAACGAACCAACAAGTCCGTTAGTCTTATAAAGTTATTAATCGCAAGAGTTGCAGAAGTGCGATTTGAACCGATACACTCATACTACATTTTTAAAATACAACATAAACATTCTTTTTATAAAACATAAAAAAAAGAAAATAATAATCATTGTTTTAAAATCGCGTGAAACGCGATCATTTTATTAATAATATATAATAACATATTTCAAAAAATGAATTTCATTTTATCAAACTTTATCTCATTAATATTGTAGTTTACTTTCAACTACTTTATTCGTAATTCAGAAATTATATTCTTCTATATCGCAACAAGTTCCATGAAAGAAAAGAAGACGAGGAAGGGGCGTGTCGGATCGATAGAGAGTTCGAAGGTAGATCGAGTAAAAGCATTATGTCATGACGCACTGTTTGTTGATGACACTTTGATGTCCGAATGACAACGAATGATTAAGTAGCTGTGGCTACAATGACCGCGCTATGATAAAGGTGTAATAGTTGCATGTCGTGGTTAGACAACACAGCCGTGTACATAGAACACAATTGCATTCGTGCACAACTGTTGTATCGGCGAAGGAACAACAGGCTGCGTAAACTTGTAGACCTCCATGGAAGAATATCGTTGAGAGAAATTTTCACTTTACTGCGTACGAAGTTTCATGTATTGTCTAAGAAATAGTGACAGCTACAATTTGATTGCATTTAAACGTATTGATACAACTTTACTTCCCCGTCGGTGCAACGCTCATACGAATTTATAGCGGCACTTTCTTTCGCGAACTTTTACAATGATCGTTCCTAATGCGATTCTAACGATACATTACGATATACGATAACGTGTAACAGTAGAATCAACAAAATGCGCAATGCATGTGCTGCGCACTATCACTATCGATGGCTTGCCGCTAAGCGCATTGTAAAAGCGGTCTTTTCTCCTTTTGGCTGCCGACCATCGTGTTTCGAATGCACAAACTGCGCTCTAGCTTGACAATACCCGTTACCGCTGTTATACCATAAAGGAATCCTAATAACAGTTTGATGGAACAAAATAAAATTTTTATATCTTCCTCACTAGTTACATTTTGCCAACTTAAAATTTTATTAAGATAACTGTACTCTTTGTATATACATATATATATATATAACGAAATAATAATATAATTGTATCGAAAGCTATGCTCTTGGATTTTCCACAAGAGATGACTGATCCGTATAGTAGATCATTTGGACTTAGCAAACCTCCATAGACCTGAGCTCAATACACTGCAACATTCATGTAGGTACATTACGTATCATATATGCATATACGCATACATAACATATCATATATGCATATATACACGTATACACAATCTGTACACCCATATGCATGCAAATTCATGAGTGAGTAGAGTAAATTGCATAAAAATAAAAATGAAGGTTAACTTAAGAAGAAGAAGAATAATTAAAATTATAAAGATAATTAAAAGATAATTAAAAGATAACTGAAGTTTTAAGGATAATTAAAGAATAATTAAAATCTGTAGATGTATACATATATACTCTCTCTCTCTCTCTCTCTCTCTCTCTCTCTTTCTCTCTAACTTTCTAAGAGAAAAATTTGATATTTGTGATTGTAATATGGTAAGATAATTATGATCAGTAGCTCCATTCTTATTCTTACTCTATAATGTTAATAGTAATAATTATACCATATATATATATATATATATATATATATATATATATATATATGTGTGTGTGTGTAAAGAAAACGATTTTTGCTAAAGAATCTAAAATTTTTCTGAATCTATGCATCTAAAAATAATTTTATTGCACTATCAAAATTAATTTATTTCAAAACTCAAACTGATTACTAGATTATCAAATTATTTTGCAATAGTATCCATTATCTTTCAGTTTTCAGCAAAATTTTATATCTTTCTTAAATCGTGTGTATAGTTGTATGACGAAAACATATAGTTGGCACCGAAAATTAATACAAATTACAGTGACATTACAGTAATTGTAACCATTTTTTTTCTCGTATAAAAGTATTAAAAAATTTTACTAAGTTGAAACTACAAAAATTTGAGAAAGATGATGCTCTTGGTAAAAATATTCTAATAGAAATTTCTTACACAGAAAAAACAGTTTGCTGAAACATTTAAAAATTTAGCTGGATACAGATCTAAAAATTATTTTATTAGACTATCAAAATAATTATGTAAGAAACTTAAAATGATGAATGATTGTTAGAATGTCAAAACTTTTTATAGCATTACTCATTATACTTGAGATTTTTACATAACGATTATTTTGAGAGTCCAACAAAATAATTTTTAGATATTTCAGTAGAACCGTTCTTTCTGTGCAGGAGAAAATTTCATAAATTTCTATTAGAACATTTGTACTGAGAGCTTATTTTTTAAAGTTTTTGTAGTTTTCTAACTTAATAAAGTTTTTTAAATGAAATTGAGATAGAAAAAAATGGCAATTACCATAATGTATCTAGCTAAATTTTTAGACATTTTATTAAAATTATTCTTTCCGTGTAACATTGTAAGGTACAGTTATCAATTTAGAGTGCAGTTTATTACGTGTACAAAGGCACAGCTAAACGGTGGCGTAAGCTCTCCGAATGGAGACGGTATGGCTTAAATTCATCAAACGCGCCATTGAGCCGGCAGCAGCTCAACAAGAAGCTTTCCGTAATCATTTCTCTCATACCTTTCTCTCACTCCTCTAATACCAAAGTGGAATTGTCAATTCATAATTCCATTGATGCGTTCGCATGCGCACCTCGCATCACACTAGCGCCGCTTTTAGCACGATGTGTTAACGACTATGATAACAATTACCGTTTCGATTATCTTCGTTATCTCTCGATATAGGTCTCGATTCGCTTACGATGAAAGAATCAGGACTCGTAAAACGATTATTCCATCGATTTTTCACCATCGCTCATTCATAACTATATCTATTATTATAATAGTTGCATTCAGAAAACATAATGGTTGAGTGAGTAATTGTTGCTTGACTTCTGATTGGAGTTTTAGATCCATATAAATCTAGATATATACTATTATAATAGTAGCGAGCAATCACTCAATTGTTATATCTTCTGAATGCAGCCAAAGTCGCATTCCTTTAATTGATGGGAATTAATCAATCATATATCTCGCTACGTTTTCTTGAAAATTTCGCAAACATAACTTGGAAACTTGCGCCGAAAGTTCGATTCATCGGTTCCTTTGAGCATGGAGCGTCTTGTTATTATGCACCTGCATCCCTAATACGCAGTCTCGCTCTATGCACAATGCGTCAGCCACGAGTAAACTACACCGGAACACATGAATACATATATACATTCGTGTATATACGCGTTCACGTACGTACATAGGTACGTTGCGCGTACAGATACGTATAACACTTGCGTGTTTGTATTCACGCTCTCGTCTATTAAACTGATGCGCGTGTCATTCAATTCGTACTTGCGATTACCTGACTGATCCGTGCTGCGTGTTTGCGACAGAAATGGAGAGACATTCGCTTCATCCTGCAATCGTTTACACATATTCAGAGACACTGAACTGTCCGATGTCGTGGAAATTTTACGCGACTTGTTCTGTAACAAGTCACTCCTATAATGGTGCATATATTGCTTCTCATGATCAGCTCAGATCAACTTAATACGATAATAAATACATGGAAAGAATGATTTTGTTGAAATATCTAAAACTTTAGCTAGAAATACAGATCTCAGAAAATAATTTTGTTAAATCAAAATAATTGTGCGACACATTTGCTACGAAATTCAAGTATAATGAGCAATGCTACAAAAAATGTTCTAGCAACCAGTTTGAGAATCTACATAAATATCTTGACAATTTAACAAAATTATTTTCAGATCTGTAGCCAAATTTTTAGATACTTCGACAAAACTATTCTCTGCATAAACTGCTCCATATTCACTTTTTTTTCCTTTTTTTTTTAACAGTTTTAAAAAGGAAAATAGGCTACATCTAAAAACAAAACTTTGTTGCTGATCAGCATATGCAAAAATACTTTTCAAAGAGAAAATTATATTACATTGTGCTGAATCTATAAAGAGCAGCGACTGTGCTGTTATTCGGTTATCGGCCTGTGTGACTGTAATTTTCGACATTTAATGTTCATAAATGCTGTTCACGCAAAATCGACTGATGCAAATGCTAAATAAATGTCGACCATCGCGCGTCCATATAGCAAGTGCAAAAGTCGTTAATTCCATCTAGGCTACAATTTAAAGCTACCAATTATGCATGAATATAAAATACGATATATTCCTTACGGTGTTTTCTTTCAATTTGTTCACGTTATTTCTCTTTTCTCTCGAATGCGCGAGTGTTTTTTCTCGCAAATGTACCGGCCAATTGCACGTAGATCTGTCTCGACAAGCTTCGAGAGAAAATAAATGTATACGATATCTCTTTGTATCGACAATGCGACCCTGTTGTTCTCATTTCCATGATACTGGAACAGAATTGATCAGAATATACTCGCATCAGAAAATATATATACTATTGTGAGACCAGCTTGCAAGATAGTATAGTCGTTGTATAGTTTTTCTTTTCTTTCTTGTGGTACATACTACGTGTACACTGAAAAAAAAGTATATATACTGTAGTATATATACTACATATAATAGATAATTATATAATCATTACGTATATCGCTCTCAAATGATCAAATTTAAAAAAAAGGAAGCACGTAATTGCAAGTCATTATCCAAAATAAGAAAGATTGTTGTATGCGCATAGCATTCATAGACGCGGACGTTTAATACAATGACCATCGTCTGATTAGCGTACGTTCATTAACGTATGTAACGAAGAAGAGCACGTTGTTTCGCGAGCAACTACTACGTAATCGCCAACGAGTTTCCGAATTCTAGAAACGTCCGTATCCACAGTCCTTGATACTGAGTTTCGACTTAGCCGAGCATTTCCCGGATACTAATGCGATTTCGCATTACGTGTGTAATGGAAGAACCCATTAAGTGTGCACCGCATCGCTCGAGTCTATATACGATTTTCCCTGAGTATCTTTGATATCGTAGATATTCATAAGCTATTTACAGATTATTACTTTTTCGTACATGTCCTGGGAATTGTACAAACATCGGAATATTCGATTAATGTCTGGCGTAAATCGAGAAAAACGGAGACTCGTACGCTTAAAAGTATGCAGATATGTCCTGTAAATTCGTCTCCCAGAAATATTGTTTGGTACATAGACAGCATGACTAATGCACACCAGTAGAGGATCAATAATTTCATTATGTATTCAACGTCGATACATGTCGGCAATAAATCGCTTTCCACTGAACTATGGTGAATCTGTAAATCTTGTCCAGGTTTCCATATTCTCTAAACGTACAATGCAAAAAATCACGACAACAAACAAGTGAAATCAGAAGGCATTACATTGCCATATTTTGTTGTCATATCATGGAATTCGCCAATTAATCATCGTACCATTCCGAACGGTTCGCGCGATAGTCTGCTTGCAGCGATAACGAACGAATAGGATGAGTAATCATTTTTCTACGCGATGTATACCTAGGGATGCTTAAATTTAATAGGTTATCGACATTTTTACTGATTCGATAGCAACAAGTGTCGATACTGCTCCGAAACTGTCGATACTTTGTCGTACTTCGCTTATAATAAAGCAAGAACGCACGGTAATGACAAATTAGTAAAAGCTCGAAGAAAACGTGCGGAATATTTCATAATTAATATCTATCCCCTAAGATCTTGCCAACATTTTTATTCTCTATGTAACATTCTTTATATATTTTAGGACTTTATTTATTTTAAGACTTTATACATATTGTATTATCAATAGTATTATTGTAATACTATCTACCAAGTATAAATACTTCCCTAATATTAAAAATACGATGAAATAAAAACAGCTGAAGAATAATATGGACATTTTATATTATATAATATTTTATTATTATAATACTTCTTATCATGTTTAATTAAAATATATTCCAATATTATCAGAATATATTATAATTAAATATAATATCATAATATTATATTCTCATGATTAAATGTCAATATTTAATATAATATTCAATGAGATAAGAAAAAGTACACGAAGAAATGCCTTTGTAAATGTTATATATGTCATTCAGCATTCGATATCAGCAAGTAGCTAGAAAAGACAGAGAGATCCTACTATGTTGTAAAACTATGCGATATGCGACAACGAACGATGCAACGCGCAGATATTTCTCCTAACTCTATAAATATGAAATTATATCCGATCCCTCGTGCACATTGACGTCAGATAAAATTTGTACTTTGCCAATATTTACAATTGTCAAAATCATGAACGAATGCAAATGCTGAATATGATATCAATGTAATTCGGATATTATCAGGAAAATGATCCAAACATGTCAGTGATTTTTATTTCTTCTTATTTAATTTTGTGCATTATAAGTAGACAAGTACATAATTGCACCTACACCAATGTCTCTCCAAGTAGTAATTATTCCACGAGGCAATGAGTTTCTCTCTTAGCAATTTCGTCATCCGTAACGAAACTCTATGTAGTAGGAGACTGGCTTAATTAAAGTTCGATAGTACAGCAAACAGGAAAGTCAACCATGGTAGGAACTGCTACTTCTCTGCACGAAATAGGGCAAAACCATAAGTGACAGCGAATTGGCCTTCGGCTATGTTTTCGAAACTGTAATATGCTGATGATATTTTAAACTCGACTTAACTTTCTACATTAATATATTATAATATTTATTATGTATATAGCATGAAGGGATAACAGTGCTGTTTATATTGTATTTATGTGTATATCGCTATTTCAAAAGTAAAGACACAACCTCGGACACAATTAAAAAAAAACATGATTTTTTAATTATGAATGAATTAAGTAAAACAAAAAGAGTTAAGTAATCCTATCAGTTATCAAAATTGAAAACTAATTTCATAAAAACATCATCACAACTCGAAAAAAGTAGTTAAAAAAAAATTATTAAATGTTACTCCTCAAAAGGATAGTTTTTAAGGATCGTGGAATGGAAATGATAAAAATGACATGTTAAGATATTTATTCTTTTCGTCAATATTATTTGATCAATAATGATTTTTTAATCAATAATTTTCTGTTAAGTTGAAAAATAGTTTGTCTTCTTTTCTGGACAGCTTAATTTTTGTAATTCTCTCATTTTTGAAGTAAGAGACCGACATCCGCGCACAAAAATCAATTATCTCATAGAGTCATTCTTTACAAAAAGTTAATCCTTTTGCTCGACCTAATGATCTCTAGATATTATTCGGAGATAAGAACAAAATGTCCATTTAATTTTCTAGCAGAGAACATTCACGCGAACGGCGACCGGTAATATTCAAAAGATCATCTAATGAGTAACAAAAAATGAACGTCATTAACGTTAATTAGTAAGATGTTGGAAATTTAAGTTTCATAATTACACGGTAATGACATCATGTTATCGATTGCCTGCATGTTGTCGATGATCTCCTAGTTTGTAGACTAAGTTCTGAGGAGACCGATATTTCCCATCCCACACACACACACACACACACACACACACGCGCGCGCGCGCGCGCACAGTATGGATTTCTACGTAGTTTAAAATAACTTTATCGCACTATTTTTTATGACGATACAATGTCAAGCAGTGGTAGCTCATAAGATGCGGAAATCTCGTAATTGTAAATACCATCTCGTTGTTACGATCGGGAGAGGTACTTTATTTTAATGATTCAGTTAAATGTACACTCAAAAATACTGCGCGTATACGATCTTGTTTTTGAAGCAAATACAATTGCATTCCATACACAAGTATAATTGCAGTTCATAAAAATAAAAAGAAAAATTTTCGAATATTTATCAAATATCTGTCGAATATCTCGCGAATATCTGTCGACAAAAAGGGATTCAATGGAATCATACTGTATTGTCCGTTTTATAATAAGCTCAATGGTTCAACAGCAAACGCCCATTACCTTCATTTCCATTGAAACATTCAGAGCGGAAGAAGAACTAGGCTAACAAAAAGAAGAGAGGGCAGTTATAGATACGGAATGAGGGATGCAGCAACGCGAATCATGACGGCAAGAGAAGGAGACAGAGATAGACAAAAAGCGGGAGGAAGGTGGACGAAAGAGTTATGCCTCTGGTATAGATTAGGAATATTTATGGACCAGTAAATCAGATATATCGCGTCCTCTCTTCCGCGTGTGTCCTCACGCGATGCGAATTCTTTCAAAGTCCTTGCTTGAGAATTTTTTGTTTTAACGCACGATGGAAGATGACAGCAAAAGGTTTAAAAAGGCTTGCTTTAAAATTGATTATAATAAAATAGCTAATAAAAACTAATGCACCAAAGAGTAGCCGGTAAAACGAGAGCGCATCAGCGATCTTATCTTGTAAAATGTCTACGTTCTCTTGAAGCAAGATTTTAATTACGCGCGCAACATCGCGTTCTATCTCCTTTTCTTTTTGCTCGACATTCGACTCACTCTTCTCAGGAAAGTTCTCTCGCTTGTCGCGTGCGCGCGCGTTCTTCTCTCGGCTACAGATTCCTATTTCACAGATAACTTCCATAACGTCACGCGCTATCGTGCCCTTTCTCTCACTTTACCTCGCCCCGCTGTCACTGTGTGAAGAAAGCGAAAGAATAAAGCCGAGATAGGATGGAAAAAATAAACGCGAGAAAATCGCAGGGACAAGGCAGGCGATGGCGCGAGAGAAGAGTCATGGAAGAAAAGAAATTTCCGTGGCAGGCGGACGAGCAGGTTGATGAGGGACGAAGCGGCAAAGATACAAGGCGGCGAAGAAGAACGCGAGGGAGAAACGAAACGGGTGGGGCAAGCCCGCTTATTATGTAAAGAGGACGTAGCTTTTTTTCTCGCGCGTTTCCGTTCGCTTTATTTCCCATTCAAAAGCTCTTTGAATTAATATTGCATTACGCGATAACGCGCGACCAGTAACATTCGGCTTATTGTACTTGGGGCGTTGTGTGAAATACGCTAATAAAGGTATACGCGCTAATTCGTGCACGCGTGGTGAGTTAGAGTTAACGCGTGTGAGCGTTCTTGGTTCGACGGTAACACAGCTCGCAAAAAACGCTTCAATTTTTTTCTCTCACGATCTGTTAAAAACTGATTTGCAAACCGCGGCTGTATGCAAAAATAATTAAAATTTTTTTTTAATTTTAATTTGTTATTTCACCAAACTAACTGATTCTGTGCCTAGCTAAAAAAAAAGGAGCGACGATAAAAGGAAATTTAAAACTTAGTTAGTTGCCGAAAACGAGAACGTTCGACGGTTGGGCAGAGAAACAAACACATAGGAAACTCTTTAAACAATATCATCCGATACGCAATATCCACGCTTGCGGCGAAATCGTATTATCTGCATGCGTGCAAGCGAAAAGGCAAAACAATGCGGTAGCAATGGCAGGTAAATACAGACGATATTCTCATATCCTGCCCGGAATTTGAGTACAAATGTGCAACTGAAATTTAATCCACAAGCTCTTTACCCCAAAAGTCATATATACCAATGCATAATCCGCACAAGTTCGTTACTGACAACAAAAACATCGTGGAATAGATGGTTGTATCCTCGACACTATTTCCAAACTACCGTTAAGAAATTGGAGAAAATTGATTGCCGTGGAATGAGAACACATAAAACATTCTTTTCATTCCCTTAGAAACGAATGAGGAGAAATATACTCAGTGAATAATATTAAACACAAAGATGGGCAAATGGTTATTCGAATAATAGATAACCAAAAAAGACAAGTAAATAAACTGTCAAATGTAAATATTTTTATTTGATCAACAATATATTTGATTAAACAATTTATTTGCTAAATAATTTAAACAAATCTTTATCAAAATTATTTTAATAATACTCATAATATGTACTCGTCATCTATTATTTGTACAAATAATACTACAGCACAAATAATATTGCATAAATAACACTGTTACTAAATAATACAATATTCAAACGAATAAAGATTGTTTATATATTACAAGTATAGTAACAGTAATATAAGTTACAATAACAGTAATATATAAATAAAATTGTTATTTCATGTTAAAAAGATTTTATTCTCAACATACATATTAGAATATTTAATAAAATTAAATTCAATATACAATACAAAAAGAGTTATACAATATAACTCTTTTTCTGATGTCTTTCTCTCTGTAAAATTTTCGCATTTAATCTTTACAGAACCGGAAAGCCACTACAGCGTTGAAACAGTATTATATTTTAAGGCAAAAAATACAATGAAAATTACAAATTATAAGAAATCTCATTCAAAAAAATATATAAGAAATTAAAAAATAGACTTCCGCTCTTTAGAGGTTAATGAAAATTCAAGTAGTCCATTAATATTATAATTCCGTTAATTAATAAGGTAAATATCTCAATAACTAAACTAATAATAATAAGATATACGTTGTATATTATTATTGATCATTAATTAGTAGCCTTAGAAAAAAAATTAACACCTACATGGTATTTCGTTTTGTATGGTATTTCGATAGCCGCAAAATACTATTATATAAATCTAAAAAAAAAAAGAAAAAACTTAAGTGAAATTTTATTGATATGGTACACCATATCGAGTGTACCAGTAACTAAACTTCTAACAAAGTTTTAAAATTTTATTTTCTTACGAGCATAAAAAACACATATAGAATAGGATCGGATATTATGAGCACTGTTAATATGAGCATCCTTTATATTTTTGTAATAGTTGGTACTAGTAGTGCCAATTGTTGTAAAAAGATGCATCTGTCTTCGCGACGTTCCAATATGCTGCGAAATTTGATCTAAATTGTATATACTTTGAACATTTATCATATTAAATAAATAGATACGTTATTTTTTTATTTCTTACGTTTTTTTCCTCTAACTTCGTGAAGTCCGTAATCTTTATTGAAATAAGATATTTTTGTTCTGCGTGTTATTATTTGTAAAGTAAACATTTTATATTGTACCATTCTAACTTCATAAAGACCCAAGACCATTATTGATTTATTAGATACGGGGATTTTTCGGATAGATATGCATGGTCAGATTTTATGAGCATCTTCATTATTCCTTATCGTACACTGAAAAAAGAGTCTGGCGAGGAGTCAACCACTATGACAAACAGTGTATATTTCTTTAGAAATATATTGCGACAGTACAATAATAAAACAGGCAATAATAATAAAAACAGGCAATGCTAGCAGTAGCAATATTAGCAATACGCTAATAATATACTAGCAATACATAGTAGTACATAGCAATAATTAACAATACTTGGCAATATTGCGCGCGCATAATAAGTGACAATTCATAGAATAACAATATTAATAATATAAGCAATGTTAGTAATAACGTATGTTGCCATAATTAGCAATTACCATACATTAGTGCAGGTTGACTTGAGTATAATAATATAGCTTTAAAATTTGATAATAGATAGCTATTAAATATAGTTACTAAACTGTTACTATTTGATAATACTTACTAGATATTTGTAAATGTAACGTTATTTTTTGGTTATATTAACCAAACATTTGATTTGTTCTAATATAGTGTTTCATATATATATATATGAAACACTATATTAAAACAAATCAAATGTTTTATATATACATATATATATATATTTCAATCTTTAATTTCTTACAAAAAATGTCCTGTGCTTATATTATTCCTAAGAATGCTCATATTAGCCAAAGGATAATATGAGCATTGCACGGGTAATAAGAGCAGCATTTCAACATTTGCATTAAAATAATGAATTTCAATACTAAGATACATAAAACATTAACAAATCTATCAAATCGTACGCATAAGATTTTTTTATTCTTCAGTATGCTAGATATATCAAAATGTTTTCTTAAAGTGCTCATAATACCCGGTCCTACTCTATGTTTAGAAAAGTTATTATATATAATTTACTATATTTAAAAAATTTTGAAAATGTAGCCACTACGTCTTACTCAAGATGGTTAATAAAAACATGACTACGTTAAGAAAAAGACAAAACTTAAAGGAACAATTTTTCGCAATAATTTGCAACCTTTATATGTTTTTTATTATTTATTTTGACGGAAGATAAAATCTTTCATTTCTTCTTTTCAGTTGCTATTATATTAATGCAAATATATTATTAACTTTTTAATCATCGATCATATCCAGTTATTTAGAGGTATTTACCTTAATTAAGGTTAATCACTCTTTTAAAATTAGCCTAAAGTTTTATAACTTTTTTAATTTCCGACTTGGGAAATTCCTTATAAATAATTGTAACAGTGCGAAAAGAAAATAATGCGAACAATATAAATAACAAATAATGTCTAAAATACGAATTATGAATAATGCAAATAATAAGTAATACAAATATTAAATAAAATTTTATTTAAATAATAAATTGAATAAAAAATGATTCGAATAATGCCCAATTTTGATTAAATAAGATTCTCATGCACGTTGACCGACGGTCTAATATATCTTGTAAAGGATCTGATGCGAAACTAATGCGATTGTGCCTAATGCGATACTGGATCGATGGCGATGGTCTAGTGATTAAATGTAACTTGATGCGGGTTTCTGCAGCGAAGAGTGGCACCTATCAATCGATTCTGATCGCCTCGAATACGATCCTTCTAACAGTTAATTACTATCTTTCATGATGCACGTACGCTCCGAATTTCTCTTTCCCGAGAAACATTCCCGAGTAACATGTGCAATTTATACGTTTGCTTATTTTGATGATGATGCTCTTATCTAATGCTTGAATATACTCCGCTTTTATCACGTAATAAATTTGTGGCGATATCTCTTACTACACTCGATCTATATTAGCGTATCTCGCGAACAGACACATGTGTGTACGTCGCGCACGCCAGCTTGTTCCAGAACGATTTGTTACATAGTGCCGAGTAATTTCACGTCAGATTCATCGTTGCGTCCGCAAGAATCGATCTATATGGAAACTAACGGCACCTCAGTTTCAGACGTCCAATCATCGTGCGCACAATGCATGGCGCGACTGGATAATTTTTTCATACCATATATATTACATGATATAGCAAAAGATATATGTTTCCATAAGCTTCTTACTTGGCTATTTTCTCGCCGAACTTTACAAAAAATTATTGGTTTTAGATCCTGCAAAATTCAGGATCTACTCTCGGTTCTGCGATGGAACTTCAAACCGACATTAATCCCAGCATTTTCATCGCGTTCGTCGCCATTGTCATCGTTAGCACCAACCACCGACAGTACCATCGGGTAACGTCAAAGAGAACCCTTCTAACGGCCAGCGTTCATCGATCTGTTCATTAACGACCTAATTAGCCACACGGCCTGATTACTCAACCTCGAACCATCAGTCGAAGTTTGCCGACGAAGCGGCCGCGTGACACGCGATGCTGGCGTCGTTAAGGAACGCGGATGAGTAACTCCCATGAAAAGAGGTGAATCGGTTGATTTGGATCGTCGCCCTCCGGACATATCATTATCGGGGATATTGCAGGCCGTCGGATATTCCAATTATCTCCCTCTCTATTTCTCTCCATCCGCTGCAGGATATTTCATTATTAGAAAGTCTGTTCGACACTCGGGTTCTTATCCCTTGAAAATACTTCGTTATTAGAAACTCTTCCTCCCAGATGTTCGAATAACTTATTCTCCGCCTACACAGGGACATGCAAATTATCTTCCATCGGTATAACTTAGGAAAAGAACTTTGAATCTGGAAAGGCGTTAAATCATCTTGAACCCTTAAACCGGATAATATGATCCAGTCGGCAATGCAATGAGCATTACACACACGCGCGCACATATTTAAGAAAGTGATTTAGTTTTGAGGATCTTGCAAGAGATGGCATTAATGTCAGTGTCAAAGACATTCCAATCATAGCTATTATTTCTTAATCTCATGATATTTAAACGTTCACAACTAACAATTGCTAACAATACGCAAATATCGTGTTTATATCATTTTAAAATAGAGATTCTTAAACAGCATTTTCAACATGCGTTATTTTTATTTTTTAATCAGAGGAAAATGATGAAGGTTATAGAAACTTATGTTGATGTTTCTCCATCAAATAATGTAAATATTAGTTCTGTCGATTCAAAAATGGTGAATTCAATGTCAACGGCAAAAGTTGGAAAATGCAGATTTGCAAGCATTATTACGAAAATCCAGCATAATTCACGTCAGAATTTGCCAGAGAATTAAATGTTGATCGATTGATAATAATTATTAAACATTTATGTGATATTGTTTAAATAAATCAGTTTTTGAGAAAAAATCCTCAAAATGAAATCACACTCCTAATATATAAGCGTAATATTATAGTCTGTCATTTTCTAAATAAACATATTTGTTAGACTTAACCTCATATTTGTGACGACATAAAAGGAATCGTATGAAATAATATCCCTTTAGTAGATCCACTGATACAGAAAATGGGCTGTATTTGTTCCTGAACAAAGAAATCAATAAAAGTATCGGAAAAACATTGTACCGATAACGTCGTGCGTTGCTTACAAACGCTCTTTCTCCGCATTTTCTCATATCCAACAATTTTACATCAACCGAAAGCAGGTATATGTATTTCTCATGAATACTGGTCCTACGAGGCTATTAATACCACTTGTAGACTCCCTCAACAACTCCAATTGCATCCGTCCTTGTATTTTAATATTGATAATGTCTTTATAACAATTTCATAGATATTTACGAGTAATATCCCCCATTTCCCTCGCTTTTCAAATATGTTCCGCGATTACGCTTTTAAAGCGAAACGGTCTGTAATTTCATGGCAAACACTTCCCACACATAACATTTCCAACATACTGAATTTACAGGTCAATTTTGTGGTTGAATCAACTCTATTAATCGTCTTGGAAATATGGAATATGACCGGAATGAAATATATTTACGTATATAATAAATCATAATCAGTATATAGTAAATCATCATCAATAAAATACGCAATAATATTTTTAAAGCCCGTCATATTCATCCCACGCATCCCTTCCATTTGAAAATTCATCTAATGGGGACGCTAATTGCGCAGCGATGTTAATTTATTATGATGTAACTACTACCAGATGCTCGTCGTTATGCTAGAGATATGGCACGAAAGCTTTTACCAGAAAATGCTTCGCTTGCAACATTGGTTTCTAGAATCGATTTTTGTGAAGCGCAAATGCTTTGTCAGATCGATAATAATATTATAGGATTACGTTTTCTCTAAGTACAAAAATCTAAATTAATTTTCTTATATGCATATATATATATATATATATATATATATATATATATATATATACACACAAGCTAGCAATGTTATACGATAATAACCGAAAGATAGATATCTTTATATATTAACTTTGCGCGATTTAAATTATTTTTCAATTAATATAATTTTTCGCAATAAAATTATTTATAGATTTAAGATTCTTGTTAACATTTAATTATTAATATTCTTATAAAGATGCTTATTTACATTAAAATTATTAAATTTGTCGACTTAATAAATAATTATTATTCTAGTTCTACTCATGATTGTGTTTCTAGACTGAAAAGATTTCGACGTGCAGATTGCACAAAATCAGATCTTATAAATTCATTTATAAATAAATATTTAATTGTAAGATCCGCTTTGGCCGAATATAAGAATTTTCTTATCTTAGATTTTTTAACTAACTTTAAAAATTCTATCGGAAAGAGTCATATTACGAGCTAACAAATAGGTCAAGTAAACTTTAATTGCGTCGGAAAAAATTAAAAGGATATAAATGATCCTAATTGAGCGAAAAGCGCATATTAATCTGGTAAATATAATTTTTTATTTCTATCTCGGCATTTTTATAGGTCAATGATGAAACGATATTTATAACATTTTTCCCTCGTGTCCCAATACGAGCCTCGCCCACAATTTTCGCAGGCAAAATATTACTGCCGCGGAAGCACGCTCGTAAATATTAGTTTTATATATCGAACTGTTCGTCGAAACCCAAAAATTTCCTGCTACCTATACCGCAATTTTCGAAGGCTATCAAATAATCGGTCCATTGTTAAACATCATAAGCTGCAGTAATAAACATTGATATGACTCGATTTATCGCTTTAAATATTTTTGCTGCAAAACTGTCTCATCTTTTTGTTTTTTCATTTGCCTCTGTGCAAAAGCTAAACTGTTCAATGTAATCACTGCTATTATAAAATACTTTTATGAAGTTAATCCAACTTCTACAAAATTTTAAAAATTATTAGAGTTTCCAATGCTTTCCCAAAGATTCCACAGAATCAAAGGTTAACTCCATTATTTTCCGGACTTAATTTTTGGAGGTACTTCGAGCAGACTTTTTCGAGAAACTTTTCTAAAACTGTTAAACTATTTGAAATCCTAGAATTCGAAAACGAATTGCAGTTTTTAATGAAGAGTGTCGTGTGCACGAGAGAGAAAAGTTAAACTCCTGGTTTTTCAAGTGATGCTTTCATTGCTTTAAACACAAAACTTTTTCTAAAATCAATACAGAAGTTCAAGATTATTGGAGAGGTACTATTCTTCCTTTTTTTTTTTTAATTTTGAGAAAGCAGAACTAACTTTGCAAAATTCCATAAGACTGCTGATCCGATTACGTCAAGCCATGACAAAAATGACATATTTTGCGCCATGCGCTTCTAGAATTAATAGAGCGAGATACATCGAACCCGATCGAGGTGGATCCATAATTTCCCAGAATCGGAAAATAATTTATAGTCGGATGATGCTACGAATAAAAAATAGAGGAAGAGAATCGAACCATTGCTCGTGGACGGATATGTTCTGATAAGATCTCAATGGCCACTATTTCGCGCGGAAGCTTTCTTCTTGTCTGATGTTAGAGTACTTCTCCGCTGATGCGGCTCGCAAATTAAATTAACGACGCCAATTCGCAATGTATCACCTCACAGTCGTTTCTTCGTTTACGTCGCGATAACGATCACAACGTTTCTGTATTACCAAAATGATTTTGCATCCACCTAACTTCTATTAGCACGATTGCCATTGTTAAAATCGTCGTTCTTCTTATTAGCATAAATTGGAAAATGTACGACTTCGAGCGTACAAAATATGCACATATATTATGATATGCAAATTGTTTAATAATTTCGTATTATATAACAAGGATAATATAATATAAAAGGATATAAAACATTATATACTTTATAAAATACAATAAAAATAATGTAACAATATAAAATAGAAAATATTGTATATTTCATATTACATGAACGAAATATTCGTATCGAAAAAAAATCGTGTGGAGAGAGGTGAATAATATACTGTACTACACGAGGAACTGGCTGCACGATTGCGCTATATATTCAGAACGTACGTTATGATGTGCGAGCTGCTCTATGAGATCTAACGCAACATTATTTCGCGTAAAACGTTTTACCAGATACAGAATATATATCTGTACACGTGGTAAAAGATTGAAAATAAAAAAAATCTGTCAAGGTTGGCAGTATTTTAATTAGTTAGATGTGACATACGGTCCCGCGCGGTGTTGTAATGGAAAAAAAGCGCAATATTTGATACATTACGGAAGAACGTGTGTAACTGAATCTCCATTTTACAAAATAACCTCATGAATATATGACAGCTGTTTGGAAGCTGTTTCAGCGATTCGCGTCGCAGCAATTTTTTCTGGATTAAATTAAGCAACCCTGCATAGAAATAAGTTCATATTATTTATTCGATTTTATATAATTAGATAGAATGTATTATATATCTGAACGTGCGGAATCCAATAATGGAATAACCGACGCAAATTATATAATAAAAAAGTTAAAGATGTATCGCGCTTTATTATCCTTATAAAAATTCAGTTTAACATCGGTTAATTTAATACTGGAAATTATTTCTTTTGAATATTAAAAGCACTAAACAACAGTGTTTTTTGTACTGAAAATAAATAATTAATCACTACTTCACAGTGTTAAATTTCTGTAATGATATCTTACCCAACTATCCAAAATGTTTTATTAGCAAATTTATTCATGCTCCTCTTTCTTTCCCGAAAAAAGAGGAGAAGTTAAAAAATTCCAACGTCAAGTGATAGCCGATATTCTTGTGAACAGGCAAGTTCCGCTTTCAAAGTAGATTTCACGCGTTCCTACTCACATTAACGTAAACGGATTAACTCGTTTCGGTCGCGAGGTTGGACTTTCGTGCGAACGATTAAATCTCGCACGAGAAGGGAGTAGGAAATGAGGAGAAGGGCAAGTACAAGTGAACGAGAAGGTAAAGGGGACAAAGAAGAACGGAGTGTTGCGAGATAGAGACTGCTGGTTACAAGGCTAGAACCAGGAGGAAGAACGGCACGAGCGGAAGGGGAGACAAAGTGCGACGCGCGACTACCTTCGGGCGTTTCGAGGATAATTTGCATTATTCGCGTGGAAAGTTTCTCCCTTGGCGCGTTAATGGGTCTCTGGGACCCGAGATTCGGATATACCATTTTCTTTTTCTCTTCTTCCGTTCCTACCGCCGGAACGAGCGGAAAAGAAGTGAAAATACGAATCGTGAGTATCCTCTATTTTGTCATTAACGACGGTATAGGGTAATGGATAATGGCTCTTTGCATCGAAAGGCAGTATCGGGGGAAGAAACTTAGAGAATTTATAGTTCCTGTTCATTAATTTTTATCTAACCGTATAAAATTAAGTGTGCATACGCGATAAGCTGCCTTACATTTTTAAATAAAATTTACGGATTCGAATAAAAAGTTTCAAACGAGAAAAAAGTAAAAGAATGAAATTCTTTTGATAAATCGAGACTTGTTTTTTCTAATCTTTTTAATTTAGACTCCTTCATTCATAAATTTCGATAAAATAGTTGAAATATATAGGATAAAAGCACTAGATGTGATATTAATTCCGGATCACTTTTTATATTTAAATAATTATAGTATTTTCCATTAAATGGTACATATCACAAGATTCTTTAGCATTTGTTTAATCTCTTTCAAGTATCAATTGAATTTAATTTGTTAGGAACAGTGTTACACATTTTATTGATGTCGTTAACTAATTAAATTTGCGCGTTTGATTAACATATGTATCTTTAAAAATTCATTCAAAGTGTAATAAGAATTGCCTTATGGTATTTATAGTAGTAAATAACATTAGATTTCAGGGAAAAATCAACGTTATGCTCAATTGAGATTAAATGTGTCCGCGGTATTGTTTAATCACTATGTTATAATGATACTTTTATTGTGTAAATTTATTATAAAAATGTTTAAAAACTTGTTAAATCTTACAAATGATACCATCTCGAAAAAATTATTTGTTTTAAGTATTAAAATAGAATAATATATATATCTATATGCGAAAAGTATTGCTATTCATAATTTAATTGCTAAACTTTTTTATTGCTAAACGTTCATTTTTCATTAATTTTTTTTAATTATCATTGATTTTTAATTGTTATTAATTTTAAATAAACTTGAATATGTTAAGATTGCACAATTAGACAACTTTAAAACTAGATGTGAATCATCATTTATAATTTCATTATATATATTACGGTATGCCTACAGAAATCATCTTTATGATTCTTATGGGATGTAATGACGCCATCAAAAAGGATAAAGCATTTAGTGAATTAGTACGTAGAATCCGCAATTAATACATAGAGTCTAATATTATCATATAATTGTCATTTACTTTATAATAAACGGTATTAAAGTGATAATAAAATCATCCATAATGAAATTTTTATGATCAATCATGACTATTAAATATTTTATTAATTATTTGATACTATTCTGGATAAAAATTTTTGAATTTTTTTTTGAAGAATGATCCACAACTAGTTTTATATACCTAATAATAATTAAGATATAATCGTATCATCAATTTTTTTCAATGCGTTACAAAGGAGGTTGCCATACGATTATCTTTGCCATTAACATAGAAGATATGAAAAACCCTTTATAGTTTTTATAATTATTTGAGAAATATACACACACTAACGTATCGGTTAGCAGTTAATCTCAGACTAAAAGTTAAACTCCAACTCCTTAATCTGACAGTATAAAGCCGTGCCCTCAGATAAACTTTGCTTCTTCGACCTCGCGCTCACACTGAATGGCCTGATCTCAAGGGGGCACATTTTTATGTAAATTTAATGGCTTTACCAGTGTAACAAGGGAATCAACTTGCGCTTTTGAGCAAGAATGTAATACGACCGAAGACATTGTTAATATATATAACTCTCTGCTTTAGATTCTTCTACAAAGTTCATTATATAAGAAATCGTATCGAGCATAAAATTTATTCGATGATAAGATTCTTGATCAAACGCGACTTATGCAGAAATCCTTCTCATCACTCTTGTCACTTCCTTCAATTACGGATTTATTTCGAATTTTTCTAAATAATAAAATTCTTTACGTTTTATTACACTAAAAGAAAAGTTTTCAGTATTTTTGACTATAATTACATGTTATTACTATAATTAGTTATTACTAATAATGTCAAAATTATAATTCTATGTATCTATAATTTTATTCAAAATATATACAGTTAATGATATTTAACGGAAATGACTAAATGATAGTTATTATTAAAAATAATTACAATTACTATAATTCATAGTCATTTTTTTTCTTTAACAACTATATAAAATATTTAATATTATATATTAAAATAAAAATTATAGTTTTATGACTCCAAGAATTAGTCAAAAATAAATCAATTGTTTATAAGAGTCTCTGCGATTGTTAGTGCATGAATAATATATTTGTAAAAATATAATTCGTAAACAGTTAGAATGTACTTATCAACGAAGTTAACTGCAAACGTTTTTGGATTTGAGTTCTTTTCAGTATGGAAATCAAGTACTT
>Ga0157364_1000908_pt1 | contig 23174 bp, 20 predicted proteins | sample AttsexASBM2_FD_111476 | JGI IMG/M metagenome (GOLD analysis project Ga0157364, IMG submission 111476) | Fungus gardens microbial communities from leaf cutter ant in Ribeirão Preto, State of São Paulo, Brazil - Atta sexdens ASBM2 | ecosystem: Host-associated > Fungi > Mycelium > Unclassified ...
CCATACAATCGGAGTATTAGTTACTGTAACTGATGGGTCGGCACGCGATGAGGGCGGAGTGGTTTCCGCTGGTTGTATGTTGGATGTCTGAGAGGGTCCATGTGCACTGCTGCTGGAATATGGTCTACAACGGAGAAAAATCACTCAAAAAATAACAAAACATACTCGATGTTTGACTTTGAATCCCTAGAAATGTCAGACATTCATTGTTGCGGTTGTGCTTGGTTGCATGTTGCGCTGTGACGTTGTACATATCACGTTATGCGTATGTGCCGGTCTTAAAACTTTTTTTTTTTTTTTTTTATAATCAATGATTTATAACGCGGGGCGCGAGGGCAGACCGCGGTAACTACTTAGTAGCTACAGTATATTGATAGGCGAACAACATGATAAATGAAAAAGAAAGGGAAAAGAAAAGAAAAGAAAGAAAAAGAAAAAGAAACCTTGCTATGCTAACATGATCGCTACATTACTGTACTCTACTTTTGAAAGAGTTCCTGTTGTTTTCTCCCATGCCAGTCCCTATTGAAATGGTTGTGCCAGTAAGGACAGCTATAGCTATCCACTTGATGGTCTCCTTTGCAATTCATGCATTTGAAGATGTGAGGGCATGGCTCACTGTCTTTGGTAGCTGTTTGGTTTGCTTTTTTGTTGTCCATGCAACACCACGCTTTCTCTCTGTGGTATTCGGTTGAGTGAGCTCCGTAGCATTTGGCGCATCTGGAGACATGAGAACAACAGCTGAGTGTCGAGTGGCCCCACTTCCAACAGTTCTTGCACTGAGGGATACCTGGGTTCGTGTTGGTACCTCGAACGGTAGCGATGTGGCATCCAATATTGAAGCATCGGTTGATGATGTTCTTAGCTACAGAACCGCTCTGGGAATCCCAGATGTCCACCCAAATCACCACCTTGTTGGATTTGGGGGATGCTTTGATGACACGAGGTTTTGAAGCCAATGTGGTGTCTTTGAAAAGATGTATCTCCTTGAGAACACTTTCAATGAAGTCAGGAGTGATCGTTCCTGACTCAGAGTTGAGAGGAAGTCCGATGATCTTCATGTAAGACTTGGACTTTGGAAGACGAGGAGCCTCAATTGAAGAAGGGTCAATGTTGTCGATTTTTTTCAAGAAATTTTCAATTCTTGAAAGTTCGGATTTGTTGGCGGGTTGGTTTGTGGTGATGATAACTCCATTGCTTGATAAGCGAATGAAGTTGGCGATGACATCTGAATTGGAATTCTTCAAATGTTCATTGATGTCAGCGATTATTTTATGCACTGATTTGGTGATCAACTCAGCGTTAGATTTCGTCATCGGAATGATGACCTCCTTCCTGGATGGCCCTCTAGTTGTCATATTCAATTTGGGCTTCTTCTTGCCCTTGTTGCCGTTCTTGACTTTCAAAATTTTATCGACTTCATCGGCTGACAAAGACAGAAAGGCTTCTTTCACTCGAAGGATGTCGTTGACTTTCGAGGTATTAGATTTGGAAGCCTGCGCATACGACTTCTTCATGTTGGAAGGCTTGGGGACCTTCTGAGGGACCACTGACACTTGAGGCGGTGGAGCTAGAACAAGGTTTGGGGAAGGGGAAGGAACTGCTGTATTTGATGGCAGAGAGGTGGAAGGCGGAGAAGGCTTCTCCGCTGTCTTGTCATTTGCTAGCCCGAGTTTCATATACCTGGGTACTATCTTCTCACCCACGAGCTTGCGAATGCTTTTGTCTTTGATTGGGAGGAGATCCCACCTCGAAGTGTATATCATAGCGATAAGGCCCCAAAGAGCCTTAACGACCTCAGCAAATTCTCCAGCTGGCGGTTTCTTGTCAGCCGGATTATGTTTGAAGTAGTCAATCATTCTTGAGATTAACTGCATGATGTTTGCGGCATCTATCACAGAAGTTTCTTGGATTCCAAAAATAGATAGTGCGTGATGGGCCCCATCCCAGGAGGTTGCTATTGACGGCTGATTGTTGCTGTAGTTTAGAACAAAAGGGCTAGAATGTTCTGCCCTGCTTCTTTCCAAAGGGTCTCTATTAGATAATGGGACTTGAGGTGACGCCACATGTTCACTAGCTGGAGAGGCATGTGGTGTGGGTGAGAATGGAGCGTCGTGAGCGCTCCAATCCATCGACGAATCGTTCCTAGTACTTGTCTGGCTGGGACTGAGGAAATATTAGGAAACGTGCTTGATTTCCTCTGCCGTTTTCTTGGCGGGGGTGTGTTTCAATTTCATAGTTAACTCGCTCGAAGTGTAAAAACAAAGAAATTGCTATTCCTTCCTATGAGCGCTAACCACACAAGATGGTGGTAGAAGGAAAGAGGTAACTGTGACAGGTGTCATACCTCCATCACATCACATCTTTTGTCTAAGTCCAAAATCAAGAAAAATAAAATAAAAATAAAGAAAAAATAAAATAAAAGAAAAGAAAAATAAAATAAAACTAAGTCCTTCATTCATCATTCTGACATCATCCCTATTTTAAGATTTCTCCTCCAGAAAAACTAACTTCTATCTTATCTAATTCTTCTCTAACTTCTTTAAATACTTATTCTTGAATTTTCTATTATTCCACCCAGACAAAATCTTTGCTATATACTTCTCTGGTAATCCCCCTCTTCTAAAGTCTTTTTCCTCTACTATTTCCAACTTTTCTTATCTCCTCACTTTTGTACTCAACCTCTCTTCAAATTTATCTACTGCTTCTTTCACATTTTATAAATCCTTCTCTTGTTCCTATATATTATTTTCTGCTGTAAACCCTTTCCAATGCACTAAATACTTCATTACTCCCATCACTTTTTATTTGTTCAAGATCTTCTCAATCTTCTACTCTTCTACTTTATTCTACTAGCTTTGGTTCTTCTACTTTTTGTTTCTTTACTAGTTTTCTGTCTCTTACTACTTTACTAATTTTTACCACCAGATAGATTTTCATAGAGGCTGGTAGCTTCAACTCTACTGTATTTTTTAACACCACCTCTTCAATCACATAAGGTCTTATATATTGCTTTGTCAACTTCTATACTAGTTTTTCCTTAAATATCAAGTTCTTTATACTTAACATCACTCTATCTCCTTTCTTCCATTCTTCCACTTTTATTTGTCCCCTATCTGCTTGTTTTCTCATCTCTTGTACTTTTCTTAATGCCACTCTAGCTTCTTTCTAAACTTTTTTAATTCTTTCTACAAACTCTGTTACTTTCTCTACCTTTTCTTTTCTTCTAATGTTTGTTCCTACTCTCAACTCTCTTCTATAATTTGCTATAAAAGGTAATACTTTTGTTTCTAAATGAACTTTGTTGTTTACCATAAACTCTGCTATTGCTAGCCACTCTAGCCAATCCCTCTGTTTATACTCTGTAAAGAATCTTAAGTACTGTTTCAACTCTTGGTTCATTCATTTTGTCTATCTATATGTTTGTAGGTGAAACACTATTAACAATCTCATCTTTATTCCTAACATTTTGTTCAATTCTTTCATTAATTCTGCTGCAAACTATAGCTCTTTGTCCAATATCACACTTTCTGGTAGTTCATACAGCTTCCACACATTATCCTTAAACAATCTTGCTAACCCTTTTGCTGATGTTTCTTTTGTAGTTGTTATGAAATGTGCTATTTTTTACATCCTATTGCATGCAACTAGAATTGTATTCTTCTCTGCCACTAATAGTAACTTTGTGATAAAGTTCACTATCAGGTATGTCCATGACTTTTCTAATACTTCATTTGTCATTAACTTCTTTGCTGATGCTTCTGTCTTGTTCTTCATTCTCTAATATAAGTCACATCCATCAACATATTTTCCAACATCTCTTGTTACTTCTAGCTACCAGTAATTTCTCATTACTAACTTCATCATCTTTTATCTTCCTCTATGTCTAGCTACTGGCATATTATGGTATAACTGAATAACTTCTACCCTTAACTCCTCATTCTTTGGCACATACACTTCTTTTTCTTTTAATAATATAGCTCCTTCAATTTTTCATTCATCATCTCTCAATGTTTTTACTCCTGTTTTCTTCATTTCTTCTACTACTCTTATCACTTCTTCATTTTTCTTTCTTGTTCTTTTTATTTTTTCTACTTATATTACATCTGGTCTCTCTACTACTACTTCTATCATTTCTCTAATCCATTCCTTCTTTATCAGTTTCTGATTTTCATTATTGTTTTCTATCTCTACTTTTGTATCTAGTCTTCTACTCAACTTATCTGCTTTTTCCATTCTAACTCCTAGCACATACTTCAATGTGAAATCAGATTTAGACAAGTATAAAGCCCATCTAGCCTGCCTCCAATTTAACTTCTGTGCCTTCATGGAATATTCCAAATTTTTATGGTCTATTCTGACCTCAAACTTGAACTTAGCACCTTCTAACAAGTATCTCTAAGCTTTCAATCCCCTAATCACTGCCAACATTTCTTTATCATGAATTTTATAGTTTTTTTCTGTTTAATTTAACAATTTGGAAAGATAAGCCACTGGTCTCCATCTTATATCTGCACATTCCATCAACAAAACTCCTTCTATTACATAATCTGATGCATCTACCTCCATTCTCATCTTCTTATCTAAATCTGGAGCCACTAGAATTAGTTCTGTAGTGAACTTTTTCTTCAACTTCTCAAATGACTTTTTCTACCTTATTTCCTATTCCTACTTCTATTCCTTTCTTGTCAACTCATACAATGGCTTTGCTATCTTTGCAAAATCTTTTATAAACCTTCTGTAAGAATTTGCCAGACCCAAGAATTTCTATACATCTTTAACTGACTTAGGTACTGGCCAATCCAATACTACTTTCACTTTTTCTTCCTCTATCTTTATTCTATCTGGGTCCTATTACTACTCCTAGAAAGTCCACTTCTCTGACCTTCCATTTAAATTTCTCTGGCTCCATATACAAATCATTTTCTTCCATCCTCCTTAATTTTTCTTCTACTAATTCATCATGGCCCTCTTCACTTTCTGTTTCTACCATCATATCATCAATAAAGCTCCCCACCTTTCCTATATTAATCAATAAATAACCCTTCTGGTGCTGTAAAGACCATCTTCCATTCATCTCACTTCTTTATCTTCACATTGTTGTACTTCCACCTCAAATCCAACTTTGTAAACACCTTCTTGGTCCTAATATTTTTGATAATGTCTGAAATAAGTGGTAGTGAATAATTATTCTTTACTGTCTACTCATTAAGATACCAATAGTCTTGTACCATCCTCTTCTTCCCATTTTTCTTTCCTACAAAGAATACCAGTGTAGTTTGTAGTGACTTTGATGGTCAAATCTTTTCTCATCTGCTCCTAATAAACTCATTTACTTCCTCTCTCTCTTCTCTAGACATGAGATAAATTTTCCCTTTTCTTAGGATGAATCCCTCCTTTAATTCTATACCATAGTCCCACATCTTTCTTGCCAGTATTCTCTCACTTGCTTTCTTCTCAAAGACCTTAATCCACTTATGGAACCACACTAATACCAACTTCTTTGCTTCTTCCTCTAATCTTGCCACTTCTTTCTTGTCATCCTAAATTTCCCATTCCTCTGCTACTTTCTTTATTTCTATTACCTTCCCCTTTTTCTGATTTTTCTTCTTTTCTCCTTCTTTTGATTCTTCTTATTTCTGTTTCTGCCACCCCAATCTTCCTTGCTTTTCCCTCCACTACTTTCCACATTCATCTGGACATCTTGTTATCTTTATCTCCCCTGTCCCCCAGTCAATCTCTGGATTGTGGTGTGCTAATCCAAAATCACTTTTTACTTCTATCCTCCTATCACATCTATTTCTGTCCTCTCCCTATATCTCTGGTAATAAATATTTACTTCTACTATATACTCAATAGATTCCTCCTTGTTGAAGAAACTATTCACATTCCTTACATAAATTGGTCTTTCAATTTTCTTTAACTTAAATCCTTGCTTCTGTACAAACTCCAAACTCATTACCACCTCTGTTACTCTACTATCTAACAATGCTTCTACTGTAATTCCCTTCTGTGTGTCTATTCTTTCTAAACCAATCTTTACTGTTATCTCCCTCAATTTTTCTCCTCTTTTTGTTTTTTATACTTCTACTAGTCTTTTCTTTTTATTTTTTTCCTTTCTTTTTTTCTTTCTCAGGATTGTTTTTCTGTTTTTCTTACTTTCAGATTTCTCTTAGTTTGGAATACTAGCTTGTATTACTTGACTAGCTAGTACATTGAACTTAATATAAGAATCTAGTTAAAGACTACTAAATTCTTCTTCTCTTTTAAATTGTTTGCAGTGTTTGAATTGTCTCTATATTCTACTCTTCTTTCTTAGTCTACTATATCCTAATTCTCACAATTCCTTACTAAATAGCCAAATCCCCTACAACTATAATAATTTCTTTCCTTGTCTACATCCATTATATAAGAATGTATTCTTATTCCTCCTTTTCTTCCTTCTTATCCTTGTAGAATGTTCCTGATCACTACTACATCCATTTTTTCTATTTCTTTCATTAGAGTAGACCTTACTAGCATCTGCTTTCTAGACTATACTTGAGGTGGAGATAGTTATAGTCTGAATCCTCTCTGATTGCTTCCTATACCTCTCTGCCTCTGTCTCTAACTTCTGCTTTTCTTTCTTCCTCTAAGTTTTTTTTTCTTACTCTTTCTCCAATGCTTATTTAAATTAGTGGCATATTTATACCACTGCTCAATACTGGTCGGAGGTCTTTCTACCTCTATTAACTTTCTCCTTATTACTTTGTTCATTTTTCTCTTGAACTTCTCTACCAATACTCTTTCTTCATATCTGCTCTTCCTAGCTGCCCTCTTGAGTTCTTAAACAAATTCTTCTATTGTTCTTCCTTCTTGCTCTATCTTTTTAATTTTAGCTACTTTGACTGATTCCTCATCTCCTCTTTCAAACTCCTTCTTTAACTCTAATAAAAATCCTTTTGCTGACCCAAATTCTACTTTCCCTAATTCCAAATCTTCTAACAAATTCTCTTTCCAAACATCAGCCAATCCTCCCTGCATATATGAAAATATCCATTAAACTTGTTCCTTCACTGTTGCTCTCCACATCTTCATTCTCAAATATAACTTGTAAGCTATAATAAATCCTCCAACTTTGCTAGCCTCTCTCTACTGGTCTCTTTATTGAACACTGGTGGCTTGGCCATCTCTATATAGAATCCAGTGTTAGATCCTTCTATCACTGCTTCTCCTACTCTCTCTGTTGGCAATGCCTGGATTTGTATCTATATTGCTATCAATTGCTTTTGCTATTGTCTAATAATTTGTTGTAAGTTATGTTAACTCATGTTGCTATTGTAAAAAAGGGAGAAATCAATTGGTGATGGTGATGATGGTAATAGTGGTATTGGAGATAAGGATGTATAGAGTGGTAACAGAAAAAAGCCTATACTGGCTTTAATCTCAGATTAGTATTCTGAACTTGAAGCAATCTTTGTAAGTGTTAGTAGGCCCTTTTCTTGTCTTACCTCATACTGTCTATTGACTACCCAAGTTACTGACTACTTTCTTAAGGGATATGTAAACAATTTTGGTCTAAGAGGACCATTCTACTCTAGATAAGATTTTAAGAACACTTGTTATTCTTCTGCATGTACTGGTTTAAAGGAAACTAACAGAGCTAATAATAGAAAAGGTAAAGAACATGTCTATACAAGGTAACACATTCTCAAAGCATTAGTGGACTTTAATGCAATAAGAATGGCTAGGCTTTCCCTACCTAACTAGTATACCTCTTATACCTAGGGTTCAGCAAATCTTCTTGACTAAAGACAGTGTTGTCTTTGGTTGAGGATGGTAAAAGAGTAAAGAATAGACAGGGCTTTGTATTGAGCAGTCTCAGGAAAGAGTATCAAGTTCTAATGTTATGACTTAAGACCTTGAGTAAGAGCAAAAGATGACTTTTGTATTAAGTAACACAAAAGAACTCAATAAAGTTCCAAGTATAAAATAGTCTATCTTATATACTACAAATCATAGTCTGTGCATACACTACAACTGTTGTAGCAACCACTAGTTGTAACGACCCTGTAGTATGCTTACTTCAGCAAAGCTCTTATCTGGCTATCAAGTAGTGGGAATTACAAGAGAACTCAACAAGGAGCCCTCACTGCATTGCTACCCTATTTATATAATTTACAAGTGGTCCGTGCTACAACAATGTGTCTACTGTGTCTCCTACTCTAAAGGCCATATGTCTACCTCATGTCTACTCCACAGTGACTGTGCAAGACTGTGCATCCTGCCCTAACATCCATGTGTTGATCATGCAGTAGCAATATAGTGTATATGCTCTCTGATGTCATTGTCTAGGCTCTTCTAGCCTTGTAGACCCTTCTAGACCTATAGACTGCTCTAGACCATTCTAGACCTATAACATCATCTCACATGACTTCTAGGTCACATGTCCTTTTCCCATTGTAGACTAATAATAATTACTACTGTCTATTTCTGTCCTCTAACCCTAACTCTAAAAGTCTGTCTACACACTCGTTTTATAATAACAACTAACCTACCCTAAAGTACATATGCTTTTTATAAGGCTAACATATTGTTGTCATACTATATGCCATATACCATCTATCATCTGTGTATTTTTCACTCTTCTAGCATGGATCACACTCTATTCCATTTGTCCATCAACCCAAGAACCAGATCCTGCATCCCTTATTAATTCTATAAAGTTCTTAACAATGTTCTCCATAGTGCCCAACAACCCAAAGTATACATAGCAGTAGATTATTAGGTTACTAGTTCTATATTTAAGAATATAGTCTATTGTGTACCATTTTCCTTAGTCTGATTATTAAATTAAACTGTGCTATACTTACACTCCTGTCCAAACTCCTATTATCCAAAATTCTAACCAACATGATATATAGGCTAGATGTAACAACATTCATTAAAGCTAAGATTGACCCACCCATGTAGCATTATATTCACATCTGTCTAAACTTATTTCTATTAAGGTTTTTATCTGGACTCCATCTTCCATATAATTATTAGAAATAAAATTAACAAGTGTAAATCATATCTAATACTATACAACATTATCTGTTTCAGGATTTTCTACATTCTTCTCTGTGTCACATGATTGTGTGAATGTGACTGTCACATCACATATTTTGTTTAAGTTCAAAATCAAAAAAAGTAAAATAAAATAAAAATAAAATAAAGAATAAAAGCAAAGGAAAAATAAAATGAGACTAAGTCCCTTATTCATTATTCTGACACAGATAATGTTCTCATGTCTTATCTGATGTCTTCTACATTTTTTCCATGAATATAGCTAAGAAAATATTATAAAGACTATCCCTAAGAGATAAAACAACCTGAAGTCTAGGTGATAAGTTACTAGATGGTGAAATAAAGTGAATTAATCTATGTATGAGTAGATACAGATATAGAAGTATATCTAAAACTAATTAGAGTATTATCTAAAGCTAGAAAGCAGATGTCTTAAAAGTTGGTCTATAGTAGTTTTGAGGAAAAAGTGCCAAGAGAGTACTAAAAATATTACAATACTATCTTTGACAAGAAAACTTTAATAAACTCCTATCTCAAAGAATATAAGACTATGTAATCAAAATCATTCCACTAAAAAATTGCAAAACATGTCTCTTATCAATTAAGGAACAACAGAAACTCAACAAATTCCCAAAAATACCTGAAGTCAGGAAGAATTTGACCTTCAAACTTCTCATATACAGTACTATTCTTCTTTGTAAAGAAAGATAGCTCTTTAAAACTAGTACAAGACTACTAACAACTGAAAAAAGTTACAGTAAAGGACAAGAACATGCTACCATTAATTTAGAAGCTGATTGATAAAATAAAAGGAGCTAACTACTTCACTAAGCTCAACATTCAATGGGAGTACAATAATATAAGGATAAAGAAGAGGATAAATGAAAGGTGGCCTTCAAGACAAACAGGGAATTGTTTGAACCACTAGTAATATGCTTTAGATTGTATAACTCACCAGCAATCTTACAACTGATAATGGACTCTCTATTATGAGAATATATAGAAAAAATCATGGTTTATATAGATAACATTCTAATCTTCATCAAAACTATTAAATAACATTATAACATTGTCAATCAGGTACTGGTAATACTATGTTATGGCAACCACTAGTCAGGATAACCAATAGATTACTAAGTAAACTTAAGGATAAAGTATCTTGTAGAGATTACAAGAGAACTCAACAAGAAGTCCTCAATGTATTCCTACACTATATATACTAGTATGCATGGTTTGTGCTAATGATAAATAACCCTATCCTAATGTCCATATATCTGCCATGAGTTCACAATGTATATACTATGAGGTAAACATACTATTGATATATATCTTGACATTATCCTTCCAGCCCTTCTCCCAGATTCTAGGCCTATGACATCATGTCATGTCATGTGTCATGTGACTGCAGTCACATGCCTCTTCATCATCCAAGAAATAAAAGAAAGAGAAATCAAATCAAGAAAAATAGATAAAAACAAAATAAAATAAAAATAAAATATAAGGGTTCAAGTGTACCATGATATACTAGAAGAAAACAAATTAACACTATAGTCAAAAAATTGCTCTTTCCATTAAAAAAACCAATTATTCAGAAGTCATAATTTTCAAGAACAGCATTGAAGTTGACCTCTCCAAGATAAAGAGGGTTTTTAAATAGCTAAAGCCTAAAGATAAGTGAGAAGTCTGACAATTCTTAGGATTCTGCAACTTTTATAGACATTTCATCAAAGGATTTGCCCACATAGCAAAATAGCTGACAAAGCTAATAGGAAAGAAAGAGTGGAAATGGAGAGTAGAAGAACAAGAAGTGTTCAGAAAGCTAAAGATGAAGATAACAGCTCCAGTATTAGCAGCTCCAACTAGTAATACTTATTGCAGACACTAAGTGAGACAGAAAGAAATTATGAGGTCTATGATCTAGAACTGCTGGCAATTATAACAGATCTCAAATAGTGGCAATACTATTCAGTTGGCTCCAAGTTTGAAATATGAAACCACAAGAACCTCAAATATTTCAAGAAACCCCAGAAGCTGAACTGGTATCAAGCCTGGTGGTTTTCAGAAATTCAAGACCACAATTTTGAACAATTTTGAATGGACCCATGAACTAGGATCTGCCATGAAAAAAGTAGATGCTCTGTTGAGATGATCTGATTATGACCAAAGGAAAGTCAGATGACAAAGAGCAAACCATTTTTGAGACAAAATCACTCTGAATACATAAGGTGAAGGAGAGAGATAAGTGTGGGAAGAGCTAGAGGACATGGAAGATTGCATAGAGGAAGAGGTGAAGAAAATGGTAGAAGATGGAGAGGAGGGATGGAGAAGGGAAGGAAAGGTGATCTTCTGGAAAGAGCAAGTATATGTCCCAGATTCAGCCACCCTTCGAGAACAGATAATTTAAGATCACCACAACCATGAGCCGGCAGGACATTCAGGCTACACAAAAACACATGAGCTCATCACGAGAAACTACTGGTGACCTTGTATGAATCACCGACATCAAAAGATACGTGCTGGGATGTGAACAATGTCAGATCAACAAAGCAGATCATCAGAGAAAACAGAACCCACTGCACCCAAATGAAGTTCCCCAAAATCCATGGGATATCATCAACTTGGGCCTCTACCAACCTCAAAGGAATATGATGGAATAATGGTGGTGGACAGGTTCTCGAAAATGGCACGATATATTCCGGTAACAGTGAACATTACATCAAAAGGGATAGCCAGAACCCTATGGGAACGAGTATTCAAGGATACGACCATTCCCCGAAAAGTTATAAGTGATCGAGGACCCCAGTTTGTCTCAAACTTCATGAGAGAACTCTGTAACCAACTAGGAATCGAACGAAATCCATCGACGAGGGCTATCATCCCCAAACTGACGGTCAAACAGAAAGAGCCAACCAGGAAATGGAACAATACCTTCAGCTGTATGTCAGCTACCGACAAGACGACTGGGCCGAGTGGCTACCGATGGCCAAATTCGCCCACAACAACAGGCAACATTCGAACACTGGGAGATCTCCATTCTTCGTGAATCTCAGAAGGCACCCAAACATCCATGGACAAGGAAAAGCATCGACTGAAAAGGTGGACGAATTTGTCCAAGGGATACGAGAGACGAGGAAGGAAGTAGAAGAAGCACTGAGAAAAAAGAATGAGGTGATGAAGATGAGGGCGGACAAAAAAGAGGAGGGGCCATCGAGTACAAGGAAGGGGATCTAGTATGGGTGGATGGCACGAACCTTGGCTCCGATCAACCAGCCAAGAAGCTGGCCTTCAAGAGGGCCGGCCCGTTCCCGGTGATCAAGAAAATTGGACCTTCGGCGTACGAGCTCAAAATCCCTAAGATGTGGAAAAACCTACACCCAGTCATTAACGACTCTAAATTGAGGCCCTACCACAGACCGACCTTCGCCCAACAACAAGAGGCCTCTCTAACAGTTATCGCACCAAGTCAGGAGAGCACCACACAAGAAGTTGAAAGGATCCTGGACTCCAGAAGACGGGGGCAGCCTACAGTATCCTGTCAAGTGGCAAGGACAGTCGTTCGAAGAGTCTACATGGGGAGACCGAAGCGAGAGTTGTCAAAGGGGCGCCGCTATGTCGAGACTTCCACAACAACCATCCCGATGCACCCAGGGTTCCCACGATTCGAATTCCCGGAAGGCCCTACGGCGAAGTCACGAAGTCGCTTGAGACGCGAGTCAAGTTAGCGTAACGTATTCCTTAGTCTCAGTCTAGCCACTAATAAATACCATTTCTCCCAATCACTCGTCCGCGGGGTTTCGTAACAGTAACAAGTAAGCTATTCCTACAGTCACGTCTCCCCCGCGAGGTATCTCACTCTTCCCAGTCGCATGAGTAATCCAAACTCGATTATTGGCACATTGGATAGGATTGCTATTGGTGCGTCGCAGGTCAGTGAAGGTCAGATGTTGATATTTAGGAGCTGGGGAGGCAGTTGACAGGATGGGTACTAACAGCCATGGTGGCAGCATTGTGATACTAAAATAATTGTGCAACTAGTCCGGTCAGTTGGCGGCGACGAGGACTTCGCCGAAGTCGAATGTAAGAATCGTGGGAAAAACAACACCACATGCATGTGCAGTCATTCGGGCGAGTACAGGTTATTGTTATTCCTAGTGCTATCCGCATCTCCGTCCATGAGGTCAAATCCTGGGACAGAGACTGTGCGAGCCTTTCTAATTTTGGGGGTGGCTGAGTCCTCGTAGCTCAAGGGGATCTGTGTAGGATTACCCTTGCCTTTGTTGGGGAGGCGGAAAAAAGTCTCTTCGTCCTTGATCCGGGCCCTTTTGGCCCTAGGATATAGGTACGATGAGAATGGTGAGTGCCTCCCAGGATTTATCACGTAGTGGTGGGAAAAGAAAAGGAAAAGACTTATTGTGCCAAAAATATCAAGGTCGGCCTTTTTGTCTTGACCGTCACTTATAAGATGGCACAGAATGGTGCTTCATCCTTAGGATTTAATCCTATCCTACAGCTTGAATCCATCCTCTGACTTATCACGACTCTACCACCATGGACAGCTTTTCATTGTTCGATTATATCTTGTCATACTCGAAAAATGAAGATCCTGTTGGATCTATCCCCAAGAATGATGTGGAACCCACTCCCGACAACAGCCTAGCGCACCAGCAATGCATAATTGCATGAGTGAGATTACATTTCTTTTGACGGTTATAACAGTGAGTTCTCTGGTCTACACCCGGACATTGACTCAATGGGTTACTTACTAGTCTATCATCACCATTCACATTTCGTCTTCCAATACATGATCAATTTGTCTTTGAAGATTCACTAGTACTATGATGGATTTCATTTTCATCTGATCATGTGCTTTTTGGGCAGCGTTTTTTGGGCAGTTTTGGGGAGCTACGAATTGTTGTATTATGTGCACATACTCTTTTATGACTGTTTTCCTTGACCGAACTTGGGACTCCAAGAGTTCTGCGAATATCTTATACACTCCTAAGTCAGCAAATGGAAAATAACGAGCACGACTGTAACGCTCTACTTCGAGGCACTGCGAAACCATCCAAATATTTATTTATATTTTCTTTCGTTAAATGCTTGGATCTTTTCGTCTCAGCTTCGAGCTAGTCCATGATATGCCTTTCCTTCAAACACCAAAAATAAGGGTACAATTTCGAAGTTTTCCATCTTACAACACGTATTATACTTTAACTAACACTCTTGACAACACATGATCATGAATTATTACCAAATTCATCATCATACCCCTTGGACAGGCTGTACTTGTGGCTGGTCTTGCAGACAAACTGAAATTGAGTAGACAAAGTACCAATACTCACCCACTCAGGAAATGATGGTCAAACAGCTCTTGAGTGAATGGAAATTTTATTCAGATTTATTTTATTTTTATGGATTTTATTTCTTTTGTTTTCATTTTATTTTGATTTTGATGTTTTATTGAGTGATGAGGAGATCATGTGACTGTGTCCCTTCTTTCTCTTATACCACCATCTTGCATGGTAGTGCCTAATAGAGACTTAGGAAATAAACAATTTTCTTCTTCAGCTTTTACATACTCTACTGCACAAATGGCTTGGTTACCTGCTGATTCAGTGATGGATATTGATGATATCAACTTTTCTGCTAATGTTAGGGGAAGATCTCATTCCTCTAGCAGAGCTACCACTAGAAGCACTTTGTTAATCTCAAGTGCTTCTTCTATTCTCTACCATGAAAAAATGGAAATCAATAATGATCTTCCAGATGATGATTTCAAGAAGCCTGTTGACAGCTCTCAGCTGTCATACAAAGACAAGAGTCAACAAGAGAATTGTGTCAGTAAAATGACTGACCTTGAACTCCCCAGCAGCCTGCAACATACTTCTAATAAGGCATCTGCCCTCAACACCTTGAACACTCCATGTGTTGATGACAATAGTGATAACATCATTAACATTCAAATACTGTATAACCCAGATAGTCCTACGGAACCCGAGTTATAGGATGGTATCTTTCACCCTGTTTCTCTTCATGGTTCTTTGAAGCACTTACCTTCTGACTTTAAAAATATCAAGAAGTCTCTAATATGTTTAGCCAAGTATATCAAAAATAAGAAAATCAATTTGGACAAATCTAACAATATCAAGGATTTCAAAGGCATTAGTGAAGCCACCTAGAGATTTGTATCAGCCATCTATAAATCTGGATGAAACTTGCTCTTTGCTAACAATTATAAAAATTTGTTCAGGCAAAAGGTACCATTTCACTACACCCCTTAAACTAACCCCATCAAGAATAGTAAGAAAAGGTCAATGAAATATCCAAGTATTTCAAGATACAAAATCCCTCACTGACTAATACAAATTTGAGGAAGTCTTACGCCTAAGCTTCCAAATTAATCAGCAATATAGAGGAAGTTTTAAAGATTAAGAAAATCTTCCCATCTTTCAAGGCAAAGGGAATTGATAATATTCAGAAAATCATCAAGGGCAATGGTAAACCTAACCCACACATCAATATGACTACAAAATGCCCATCCAGAAAACAGATCATTGTTCCCATGAACAATGACAATAAGAAGAATTTTATAGAGAAAAGTAGCAGTCATATTACTAACATGAATAGTGCTTTAAAGAATATCAAGTCGGAGGTCATGGTTGACTTTGTTTGAGTCAACCCTAAAGATATCATCATAGTGACTAACAAAGTTGCTTCAACTCTGGATCTCCAAACTATTGAGAACTACATGAAGAATGCTAATTACATTAATACAGAAGGAGTTGACATTTCACAACTCCCTCAGTCTAAGTCCTATTTATTAGAGGAAGCCATATCTTTAACAATAGTGTTTTGGCATCAAAACCACACATTATCAAAGTTTCTCCCCAATTGGATATGGCCATCATCTAGGTGGACATTTGGGATGTTCAGAGTGGTAAGACAGTGAAAGAGCTGATCAATAGGTGCTTCAATGTAGAAAGCTACATTGCAACTGTCAGAGGTGCAAATATGAATTCTGATGTCCCTCAGTGCAAAAACTGCTTGAAGTGAGGACACACCATGTTCTCATGTATAATACAGGAGGCCAAATGTGTTAAGTGTAACAATTCCTACAAGTCTAAACATGATCACCATTTCACTTGGTGTTGCAAAGCTAATGAAAAGTCTAACCCTCCTAGATTAGAAACCAAGAAAGATAAACCTTGTCCCCACTCATTCAAGTGCTCAAACTGCCATGGCAATCATCAAGCTAACTCTAACTTATACCTCTTCTGGAAGCATCGCTTCAACCATGAATGGCATAACAGAAAACAACAAGAAATCTGTGAAAACAGAAACAAATTGATTTGCTTAGCTGTGAGTAGTGCCAGAATATGATTTTAGAAAATATCAAAATCTATTCTCAAAATGTTTATAAGAACAACTTCATCATTTACACCATTCTTGAAACATACTTGGCTTTTGATATTATTTTCATCCAAGAACTATCTTGGTCTTTCATATGATCTATCTCAAGTTCTTCCAACTGCAAAGAGGAAGAGTTAGTGGGAGTTCCCAATTATCCCAACTGGACTATGTTTTCCAGGAACTCTGCTTAAGCTCACGACTCTCTGAGAGTTATCACTTACATCAATATTTATATCTCTTCTCTATGTTTTTCTCTTTGAAATGATATCTTTAATCATAGTTCAATTTATTACTTAATCAATGTATATTCTGATTTGTCTCAATCAGCTTTAAAGTATCTCAAGAATACTAAAGTCAATCTCAACAATGTTCTCATCATGACAGGAGATTTTAACATTAGGGACAATTTTTGGGATCTTAATTTTCCATACCATTCTTCTCATAGAGATACTCTTTTCAATATTACTGATTCTTTTTGACTAGAACTTTCCAAACCTACTGAATTTTTTCCTACTAGGTATCCTGACAATGTTCAAGACTCAAACTTGGTTTTAGACCTTGTATTCCTACATTCTAACTCATCAGAACACAACAATTATTGCATCCATCCAGACTAGAAACTTACATCAGATTATGCTTCCATCACTATCAACATTTTGATAGTTGAAGAATGTATACAAACAATGAAATGTTCTCTTATCAAGAACAATGAAGAGGAATATTATTTCATTGATAAGCTGATAAATTTTATCAAGAGTCTCGAAATAGACTCTATTCAAAACATTACTACCCTTGAAGAAGTCGTTCAATCACTCACCAATAACATCAATAGAATATAGTATAAACACTCCAAGAAAGTCAATATCACCAAGCACTCCAAGGCTTGGTGGGACTATAATTGTTGTAAGGATCTCGATACATATAGACAGTCCAAACAATTAGAGGACTAGAAGAGATTCAAAGGGACAGTCATGAGAACTAAATGCAACTTCTTTGATAAAAAAAATTGATGAAATCGCCAACAAAAATTGTGGCCTGTAGGAACTCATGAACTGGATCAAGAAGAGAAAACTTCCAGCTATTGAAGCCATCTAATACAATAGCTGACCTTGTATCAAGCTCAACAACCTTTGGAAAGCACTATACAAGTCCTTCAACTTGGCTCAAAATCATTAAATTGATATTAATCGACTGGAAGAAATTTCCAACAAAGAAGTAATGGAGTGGGCTCCTTTCTCAAAGGAAGAGCTTATCAATGTCATTGAAAAATGCAATAACTCTTTGACTTTAGGGCCAGACAAGCTATTCTGGAGACACCTCAAGAAAATTGTCAAGAATGAAGAATGCACTATCAAATTAATTGATATTGCTAATGTATGTATTAATTTAGGTCATTGGCCATCTCACTTTAAAGTATGGACCACTCCACTTCAAAGTATCGACCACTATTATTATTCCCAAATCTAACAAGGTGTTATATGATTCAACTAAATCATTCTGTCCCATTGTATTGCTCAATACCACTGGTAAGCTTTTTAAAAAGATGATTGGAGAGCGATTACAATTTCTATTGATCTCCAACAACTTCATTCATATATATTAACTAGGTGGACTCAAGCATAAATCCACTACTAATGCTGGCATTGCTCTCACTCATTTTATATGATCAGGTTGGGTCAAAATCTTATTCACAAGCATATTGGTCTTCAACATCGCACTGTTCTTTCCTTCACTCAATCATCAACTCCTCCTCCTCCTAATCTTGAACAAAGCTAGATTCAATCACAAAATTTCGACTTTCTTCAGTAACTTGTCAGGTGTGGTTCACACCAGGGTGGAAGTCCACAGAATGGACTTAGAGATGAGTGGACTTGTGGAACGACCTTGGCTTCAGCTTATGTGCTGTGCTGTCTGTCTGCCATATGGTCGCAATTTCAGATGATGGGAAAAAGTCCAAGATGGGAGTGAGTACTGACTGGTATGTCGCTGTTGAACACTGGAGATTGAGTTCAATAAGAGTTTATCTTCGTCAATTATCAGACTAGCAAATTACAGTGTAGCTACTAGTCTTATATACAAATGGAAAGTATAGGAGATGCTCAAGGTTTCAGTATTGAGACACTGACAGGAGTAACTCCGTTATGGAAGACCAAGTTGAATATAAGTATCTCTGTCTTGGAAGACAGAATACCCAGAGGTTTGCAGCATCGCCATGAGACATGTTGCAAGAAAGGTGGCCACTGTGGAAAGCAGGCTTGTATGATTTGGAGGTGACTTCACCATAGGGATGTAGTTTCCGGATGAGTGGACTTACATATGACAGTATTCCCTCCTTAGGACTGAGCCTTCGAAGTCCTATTGAGTTTATCCAAAAATCCTGTGATGGTACCTAAGTCAACAATACATAAACAGAAAAGGAAGTTTTTTGCTCTTGTTTCTGTATCATTATGTCTTTCCCCACCCCCTCCAACATTTCTCAAAACAACGCTGAACTGCTTGAGGAGCAGTGCCATGAGATGCAGCGATGGCATGAGGAGCAGCAGCAGTCCCTCCTTTGATTGCAAGAGGCAGCGGAGGCCTGTCATGCAGAGCATGTGGCTCAGAAAGCCAGGAGAGAAGCAGAGGCCAAAGCTAAGGAAGAGGCCAAAAAACAGAGGATTGCAGAGAAGAAGAAGAAGTTGGAGTACATCCAATGACTCCAGGATGAGGTGCTAGGGGAAGAGGCCACCCTATTGGAGGGAGCTGAAGGATCTCAGGTTGTGGGATCCAAACACAAGGAAATCACCACCAGAGACGAGGAGGAACAATGGCCCTCTAAGAAGGCTAAATAAAAGCAACAGGAGAAGTACTGCGGGGGTGCCACAGTGAAAATGAGAGGTGCTAACCTCTGCAAGAGGTGTGTGTGTGCTAGGCAGAATTGCCTAGTATACCCTTCAAGGTGAGTAATTAATAATTATACTTATTATTATTATTTTTTAATAATTTTCTCTTTCATAGCTGCTCCCTTGCCTGCGCTGGGTGCATTGCACTCAAACAGCGGTGTGTACCCTACACCAATACCAACATCCTGGCTATGATCCCCACTTATGGTGGGGTTCTAAGTGCTATCGAAAAGGCATTCCAGGAACTCATGGAGGAGTACCAAGGAGTCAGGAGGTCCCTTCGGGACTTAGTGAAGAGCCAAGAGAGGAACATGGCCCAGTTGGAGAGGATTGGAGCCGCAATAGAGTGGAGATAGAGTTTGGAAGAAGAGATCAGGAAGAAGGAGAGTGGAGATGACATGGGGGGGTCCAAGGATGGTCCCAGAGAAAGTTAGGAGGAGGGGACTCTGTTGTCTGCCTCCTGTTAGTATACTGGTTTTGTTTTTTCTTTAATAGAATTTTTATTTTCTGTGAATTAAATGTGTGAGTAAGAAAAGCAAGAATTAAATGAAAAGAAGTTTGAAAGTTTTGAGAAGAAACCCCAAAAAGTGCGTAGAAGCTGAGGGTTAATGAAAATAAGCAGACAGAATATACTAAGAAATTAATGAAGGAAAATCCCTGTTGGAAATGCACGGAGACAGAGAACAAATGCAACAGTGTGTTCAGAACAATGGGAGAGGACCGGGCTTGGCAGGATATGCAATGTGGAAATCAGATACCAAGTTGGTGGCATGAGTGAGTTTGGATGCAGGGATCCATTCAGATTTGTCTCCAGTGTTTTCATACACTAGCCAGATTACCTTGTATAGGAGTTTGTATACTTATCAGCAATCAATTTTAGAATCCACTATCCGAGAAATTTCATATTCGGATTCCCTGTCAATTATAACTGGAGTGGGGGCCAGTTGCATTCTCTCAGAGAAAGTATTGGATATGGCAGGTTCAAGCATGGACACATAGAAGACTGGGTGAACAGAGCGCATAGACTCTGGAAGACAGAGAGTGAATGATAGAGTACCAGGCTGGGCAATGATTTCATAGGATCCAAGATATTTTTTGGAGAGTTTCTTTGAAGGCTGAGTGGTTTGGAAGAACTGAGCCTTGACAAAGACTTTGTCACCTACTTTAAAATTAGGAGTGGGGGAACATCACACATCAGCGGATTTCTGATAACGCTGTTGGGCCATGGAGATTTCAGCTTTGAGGGTACTCTGTAATTTATTGAGGTCTACAGCAAAGTCATGGGCTCAGGGAGAAGCAATATCGTGTTCAGGGTGAATAGTGATGTTTGGATGATATCCCTTATTAGCGAAGAATGGAGAAACACCGGTAGTAGCACTTGGAGCATTATTGTAAGCAAACTCTGCAAGAAGTTGGAGTTCGGACCAGTTATCTTGCTGGTAGTTACAATATATACAGAGGTATTGCTCAAGTGTCTGATTTGTGCGTTCAGTTTGTCCATCACCTTCAGGGTGATAACCTGAAGTGAAGTGAAGCCGCATGTTGAGAGCAGTGCCTAAAGATCGAAAAAAGTTTGACACAAACTCTGAGCCTCTGTCAGAGGTAACATGGGAAGGAACGCTATGTTTGGAAAACACATGAAGGATAAATAGATGTGCTAAGTCCGCAAACGTGATGGTGTTGTATGTAGGGATAAAGATTGTCTGTTTGGTAAGCCAGTTAACTATGACCAAGATAGTATCAAACTTAGAGAATGACAGAAGTTTCTCAATGAAGTCCATAGAAATAGAATTCCATGGTCATTCAGGAATGGGGAGTTGTTTGAGAGATCTGTAGGGCTTGTGACGTTGTGGCTTGGATTGCATACAAGTGACATAGGACTTGCAGAATTATTGTACATCAGCATAGAGGCTGGGCTAGGAGTATCCACAGTGGACTAATTCCAGTGTTTTGTTTTGACCAAAATGTCCAGCAAGGATATAATCATGATTGCACTGGAGAATGTGCATATGGAGGTTACTAGCAGATGGTATATAAATTCTGTTATTGAGAAGGAGTAGACCATTTGGGTCCGTAGACCACCAGCCATCTGTGAAGGTGTGTGTTGTAGCAATTGGGTCACTAGGGAGAGCTGAGAGGATGTCCTGATGTAGGGTGTCCAGATCCACAACTGTAGCTGCACAGAGAAAAGGGAAAAGAAGGATGGTAGCTTGTATGAAGACTGCAAGTTGTTCTTGAGTGAAGATGGGCTTGAAGTTGTGAGGGTTGACTGTGGCATAGCCAGTATTCCCCCTTTTAGGATAGATGTCCCATTGTCTAGTGAGAGCATCTGGTTTTGTGCTGAGACAACCAGGGCGGAACCTGATAACAAGATTGAACTGGAAGAGGTACTCAGACCACCATGCTTGCCTCCAGGTCAATATCTTGGTAGTAGAAAAATACTCAAGGTTCTTATGATCTGTAACAACATCAATGGGATAGGCTGGACCTTCCAAATAGTACCACCAAATCTTGAAAGCTTTGAAGATGGCAAGCAATTCCTTGTCATGTGTGTCATAGTTCAACTCTGCCACAGAGAAAGTGCGAGAGTGAAAGGCAACTGGATGAACTTCATTATCTTCATTAACAATAGAGAGGATTGCAGTAAGAGCATAGTCTGAAGTATTGGTTTCCACAATAAGTTAAGCATCAGGAATCCAATAAGTGAGGATAGGTGTGGAGGTAAATGCTTTCTTGAGAGAGTTGAAAGCATCTTGACATGAAGAGTTGAACTTCCAAGGAATGTCCTTCTGGGTGAGGCATATCAATGGAATGACAATGTCCAAGTAGTTGAAGATAAACCAGCAGTAAAAATTTGTGAAGTCTAAGAAAAATTGAATATCCTTGACTTTCTTGGGTTCTGGCCAGTCTTGAATAATCTTTATTTTGTCGTCAAACATGGTAAGGCCAGAAGGAGAGAGAATATATTCCAGATACTCTACTGACTCAGAGTGGAATTTGCATTTCTCTGCTTTAGCATAAAGACCAGCCTTGCAGAGATGCTTGAGTACTTCTTTTACATGCTGGTAATACTCAGACATGTTATTTGAGTAGATAAGTATATTATCCAGATAAATCACAACACAGACATCCAACAGGTCAGAGAAAATATCGTTCATGAATTGCTGGAAGGCCATAGGAGCATTGGTAAGACCGAAGGGCATTACAGACCATTCAAATGATCCATAACGTATCCTAAAGGCAGTCTTCCATTTATTGCCTTCAGTGATGTGAACCAAATGGTAAGCATAGCGAAGATCTATCTTTGAGTAGACCTGAGTCCAGTAGATTGGAGATGAGCAGGAGTGGATAACAATCCTTTTTAGAGATGCAGTTAAGACCGCGGAAGTCAACACAAAGACACAGTGAACCATCTTTCTTCTTAACAAATAAAACTGGTATACCATGTGGAGATGAGGTTGGTCAGATAAAACCTGTGTTGAAATTTTCCTCAATGAATTCCTTGAGAGACTCTTGTTCAGATGCCAAAAGAGAGTATATAGGGCCAACTGGAGGTTGAGCACCCTCTTCCAGATTGATTTTGAGGTCATAGAGACAATGAGAAGGGAGAATTTCAGCTTTAGTTTGGCTGAAAACGTCGGCAAATTCATGATTGTTACTAGCGACGCGGCCCTGGGCCTCAAACGCAAAAGGCCGAATTCAAAAATCGGCCCTGTAGCTAGTTCGCGTTCTACGACTTTGCGTCAAGTACATGGGTCTGCGACATCTACAACGAGTGTTAGCCGTCCAACACATTTACAGAGAACTGCCAGTCCACCACCCAAGTCACGATCG
>Ga0157364_1000909_pt1 | contig 23169 bp, 16 predicted proteins | sample AttsexASBM2_FD_111476 | JGI IMG/M metagenome (GOLD analysis project Ga0157364, IMG submission 111476) | Fungus gardens microbial communities from leaf cutter ant in Ribeirão Preto, State of São Paulo, Brazil - Atta sexdens ASBM2 | ecosystem: Host-associated > Fungi > Mycelium > Unclassified ...
ACTCACACACACACACACACACACACACACACACACACACACACACACACACACACACACACACACACACACACACATGATGCTTCACTTGTTCAGCATCCATACTAATATGTTTGTGGACAATGCAAGTTTTGTAGAGTGACATAAAAGAATATGGTGAAGTCCTAGAATAGGAATTTCTTTTATATTTGTCATGCAAAGTAAAGCGAAGGTTGTCGCTCTTAAATTTCGTGAAATTGCCTTGCGGTGCGTCTCCCGCGCTATTATTACGAAAGCATGAATTTTCCATATGTCGTACCGTTCGCCGTCAAATCGTTTCGCGTAGCGCAGCCGTGTTTCTATGTAATAATGCAATGTGCCGAGAACGCACCGGCGCTTGTTTGTGTAACCGCGCATCGTGTAACGTGGAGCTGGGGCTTGCTCGCCGCGCGAGTGCGCCCAGCCGGCTCGCTCGCGCGTATGCACATACACTACATATACTACATACAGACGCGGCATACGTGTGTGCGTTATGTACAACCGAGCGAGAGCTGGGAGGTACATATGCGGCCCCTGCCCCGCGCGCCCGCACGCGATACATAATGTATCCGCCCTTATGTACTACATAAGGAGCGAAAAGTGATGTAACAAAGAGGCAAACTCCGAATCGGAGAGAGCCGAGCGTCACCGAGGGCTGTTCGTGGCAAACGCGCTATGCCTCTCGCAAGTCGCGTGCTCTCGGTATCGCGTAGGAGCGCGCAGCGCCCCGCAAACCTCGTCAGCTGCTACGAGCGAACGGCGCCATATGCAATTTCGCGTGAGCTATGTGAAAAAAAAAAAGAAATGCGCGCGTAAAGGGGAGAGCGCGCGCGGATGGCGGCCGGTGGGCGCGATATATCCATATACCGCGCTGGATCTTTTTCATTTCGCGACCTTTGCTCCCTTTACGTTTGCTCTATTTTACTTTCCGCGGAATCACCCCCGCGGAAGGAGAAGCGGCGCGCGAGCGGTGTGACCTTCATCTGGTCTCTCGTCGACTCTCTTTGTCGGCCGCGAGAAGGAAATGCTTATTAACGTTTTGTTGCGAAATTCGTCCGCCTTCTACTCCGCTCGCGCGCGCATACTAGAGTAGCATACCTCGCGCGTTGCGTAACTATCATCATGGTCATACTTTCGTGAGGTACAGGAAATACGATGAGCCACTATCGCGACGCCGATAGAGAATCAGGGAATGCGCGCGCGCGCGCGAGCGAGAGAGAGAGAGAGAGAGAGAGAGAGCGGCGACACGGAAGAAAGATGGGGAAAGGTGCGAGTTATAGCAGAACACAGATAGATTGGAGGAGAATATATCCGTTCCGCCGCCATATTGGTCTTTCGGTAATCCCCTCTTCTCGTACCGCCTACGCTCACCGATCTTTTCCCCTATTCTATTTGTCCCCCACCTCTCTTCATCCCCTCCTCTGAAACAAATATGCTTTTTGTTCGGCATAGCAACAGCGGCGTTAGAGGACTACTATAAATAGATTGCCACGACTTTCCAGTGTTGCCAAAACGACTGGCCCAACGTGCTGCGCAGTAAACTAGGTATCATCAAGGCCGCAACGGCAACGTCGCATTGCTCGATGCGATATGACCTAATCAACCAAGTATTCGATGTACTGTACTCTATACTGTTTCTTACACAAGGACTCTCTCTCTATAAAACTCAACAAGCTCGGAATGTACATTGAATAAATAATAAACGCTCGTATCTGAATGTCGTGTATTTGCAAAGTAAAATTTTGGAAATTGTTTTAATAAAAGAAAGATATGAGAGGGAGATGAATTATATGGGGTATTGAGAAAAACAGGAATCTTTAACTTATATACTTGAGCTTGGAACTACCAAAGAAACGTATTCGCTATAGTAATTTTTTTTTATTGCAAGTTTCTCAAGTATCGATCAAGCGACGTTGCTTTTCCGCGCGCGCGTTTCTATGTATTCGCCTATATGGCTGAAAAATGGAGACGAGGAAGGGAATGGGCGTGCCCGGAGCGCGGAACCGGCAACGCCGCGCTCGTAAATCATGATTAAAATAATAAGTATAATACATATGTAGTATATAGGCGGCCGGCGGGTTTATATATGTAAGAACTGCGCAATGGCATGAGCGGGAGCCAACGTCTGGCTGGGTTCTGCGCAACATTGGTACTCCCACTCCCGGTATGTGGCCCCCACCATCGGAATAAATCCCACGGGTGAGCTCCAGGAGTGATGAAGAGCAACGAATCAAGCGCGGGAGTTAGAGAGGGGCGGAGGGGAAGGATGGAGGGAGGGATGGCGAGAAGGATGGGGAGGGGGGCAGAGGGTGATACCTGGAAACCACGACTATATACCCCCGCGTACGTTTACCAATCTTGGCACTTTGCCTGAAAGAGCATATCGACCGTGCGATGTTGTCACATCGTCCGCGCGATCTTACACGCCAGTCCTGGCTACTCTTTGAGCGGTATGTACCTAGCTCCTGCAACTGGTCCATGCTACACGATGTGCGCGATTCGAGATGGGCGGTCGTTTAGATCAACTATCCACGCATCTCGCTATCGCGCGTCTTCCTCCGCCCTCGTCCCCTTCTCAGAAAATCTAAGGCACTGCGACCAAAGTGAAATGTTCATGCTTCGAATGAAAGAGGTCTTTTTTTCTTTAAGGATTAATGTATGTCGAATGTTTGATACGTTTATTGCAAAAGTGAAATACCATCTTTTCCAGGATAGTAAAAAAAATTCCAATATGAGGCAACGACAGCATGGACATAAAGTTAACCAATCTATAGCCAATTTCTAATCCTATATTCAATAATCGCTTCTAATGACATATATGGAATTGTCATGTATATGCTATACGTGGCTTATTTTATCGTTCTACTTCTCTAGTTTCTTTTCGTTCTTTCATGCAAAAAACAAATATTGAAAGCAATGATTTATTCTGAGTATATAGCACAGATCGTTGCTTCAAGTATTTTAAAATTTCTCATAGTATATTTTATCCAAGAAACATCCTGGGAATGTCCTTAAGAGATACGTATTCTTGGGACATCTTTAGAATGTCGTTTTGAAATACGATTCTACTTCTCTGTACATCATTTATAATCCTATTATTATGGGCTATCTCTCAAGCCACAACTGTACTTAACGGTGATAATGTCATTTACACAAAAATCTTCCTTAAGCTTGACTCTTAACTACAGTTATAGTTTGTGAAAACTATATTTATTTAAATTCTAAAGCATCCTCTTTGAAGTACAAAATGCAAATGAACTTCTGTCTTAAGCCGTTCAGACTGTAAATTGAAATTAATCAATTAGAAGAAAGAAAACTAATAATAAGTATAGTCAGCTTTGCTTTGATTGATCAAATTCAAGCTTATTAATCTCCAGTCTGATACAGGTTTTACGGTGGTTGATAGAAGAAGAATTGAAATTTTTTTTTATCTACAGTTCAAAATTTTATAATGGATGGTTGCATTTGATAACACAAATGTTATAGAACGACATTTGTGTCAACTTGTTCATCAAATGGAAAACATCCAGTATCAATTGTATACGAATATTGTAAGAGAGCATTCACGGTCATTCTAATCGTCATCACAAAGTTTACATGCTCAATATCTAAAATTAATAGAACCCACGTGAGATCGATAATTCGGTTTCATTCCGCGTGTACTTTCTCTGTTGTCTTCTATATACGAGAATAACATTCTGCCTACGATTGAGACTAGGATTTACGTGAAATCTATCGATCGCAAAAGGTTTTGCGCGTTGTTCACAAGTACAGACACGTTTCGAACTTTTTAGCAATTGTCTCGGAGAAAATTAATTTTTAAAAAATAATAGGTGTACGAAAGTATTAGGTATGGGAAAAAGTTCGTGGCGTTTTTCCCGTTAGATGTAACCTAATACTAACGAAATCTATTATATACATATACTATTTTATGCATAGTACTTTCGTACATTTTATATGATATTTTCCGAGAAACACGGCCCCTGAGATTCGATTGTGAGGTGAACATTACAACAAAAACAGGCGACTTCATTGGAATGATTGTTATATAATTTGTAATTAATTGATGTATTGCTCACTTTTGTTGCTCCATTTTCATTAAGCTGTGTGATACACAATCGAACCTCTGGGGATTGATTGTATATCTTGAAATGAAATGAAAATTACAAAAGTGAGCAAAGTATTTCATTAAATATGAAATACCAATAAAATTATACGTATTTAATGAATATGCTCACTTTTGTAATTTTCACGTTATTTCAAGATACACATTTATGTGAGTACAGGGTATCGCGAATCGACGCGTCACTTCCGGACATGGACTGGCCACTGATCGGTATACGCGTCAAGTATCAATATCAGGGTATTGGAACACATCTTCGGAGACGATGGCATCGGCACGTTCGGCGGGACGTCGCGCTGTCACTGCCGCGCGGTCGACCGTCCGACCGTCGTCGACGCGAGGCGTCGCGTCGCATCGCGTCGCGTCGAGTCGGGCGAGGAGCCGAGGAGGAGGTGCCCGCGCGCTTTAATCCCAGGAATACCGAGGCCGGTTCGAACGCGGGCCGGCGAGGACGACACTAGCGAGAGAGCGCGAGCTTGATATCTAGCTAGCGTTGTATGTACAGTCAGTACAGTCCGCGCAGAGAGCAGAGAGTGTCGCTCGCGTAGACGTATGTAACTATGTACGCGGTCTAGACGGTGCTAGGAGATGCCTAGTATCCCCGCAGAGCCGCGGGCGGTCGACAGCAATTCGATCGACAGCACGTCACCGTACAGCCTGAAATCGAGGTTTCGCACCGAAGACCGGGAACGCGCGCGCGCGCGCGCGCGATAGCATGGCGCTGTCCTCGTTTGAGAGTGTCGCGGTCTTTGGAACAGCTCCGGCGGTTCGCGAAGCTACGCCCGGACGACGAGTATGTACGTAGTCGGCGGTGGAGCGATACCGTCTACGTATGTACATCTACATCCCGTTCTTCCCCTATTTTACCCTCGACGTATCGAGCGCGATAGTGGTGGTGGCGGTGGTGGCGGCAGCGCGCTGCTGGTGCTGGTGTCGGTGTGGAGGCGGCGGCGGTGGGTTAGTAACGATGATGAGAATCTTTCGCGCCACCTGGTATAAGAGTGTCGGCGCACAAAGTGAAACGTCGTCGTCGTCATCCTCGTCGTCGTCGTCCTCATCGTCGAGGGAAAACGTGAAAACTGCAAGAGTCGACGCGAGTACCTAAACCCCGCGACTAGAGAGAACGACTAGAGGGACACAACTTTCCTGTGCTGCGGATCATACGGATTGTTCACAATTCCGCCGATACGTCATCTTCGTCCTTCCGCTCCTCTCCCCTCTGTCGTGTAACATGGATCGCGCGCGATACCGTCGGCGGTGCGCGTAGGTGGACGAACGAAGCTGCTGCTACTGCTGCTGCTGCTGCTGCTGCTGCTGCTGCTGCTGCTGCTGCTGCTGCATGTTATAACCTCAACGGAGGGAACATTGTGGCGTGACGGGATCGCCTCAGCTGCACTGCGAAATGTGATTTCGCGCTATTCAATCCAAGGGTGACCTTCTTGAGCGTCGAGGATGAGGAACGGCTTCACCGACATACCGGTCGCGAGTGCCGACAGCAGTACGGACGCCATATGGCTCGAGAAGAGCAGTCCGTCGCGGATGGCACCCGAACGAATGTCACTGAGTATGTTTCTCCTTCGTATACGTCCCGTTCGCACGTGCCGTGATCGTGGACTCGAGAATGCGATTCAGTTCCGTTTATGGAGTCTCCTCCGTGCTGTCGCGGACGCGATTGACACGCGGGAATCGGAGAAAAGGATCGCGGATTCTTTTATGTTCCACGCCCGCGACACAGAAAATTCAACTCATTGACGATTTCTGTTTCACTCCGAAATCGTCGCGCGGAGAATTCCCTCGAGCGAAATCGACGATGAATCGACGTAGTCTCTTGATAGTCGCTGGAGCCAGAAATGTTTACATTTACGCGGTTTATGCCTCGCTAATCATGTTATCACGACGCGACATGCCGCGTCGTGTCATCGAGCGCGCGCGCGGGATCGATCGAGGATCTTCAATCGAGACGTGTCACGTGCGCGACAAGTCGGTTTTACCTACCTGTTTCCTTTTGACACCGGTTACTCCGGCCACTCCGGACCGGCGTGTTTACGCTGCACGCTGGATATATTCTCGATTGTTTTGACACGTCTCGAAGAGGCTTTAATTACTATCGGATCAATTTGATCGAAATTTGAATTCTTCGATCGTCGCGCGGCGAAAATCGACAATTTAAGATAATTTTTTGATCGTAAATGAAGATTCTGATCAATCGGAATTTTGATCTCAACTAGAATTATAATAAATTCAACAAAAAAAATTCTGATTTGTCCATTTTCAACCAGAATTCCATAACTCATAGATAAAGAATAATAAGTAATAATACATGAAACTCTCTTCTGTTTATTTATAGATGTGCGATATGTAATAAAGTTTACTAATTTTAAATAATTGCAGTAAAACAAACTCAAAGATTGATAAAGCCGTAAGTCATCCGATTCCAAATTATTTAAATCAAATTAATAATTAATTTAACGGTTACATATTACGAAATATACATGAAAAACTAGAAATTAATGCTGAATTTTATCAATTAATATTGTCTGAAGGTTACGTGTTACGAAGTATATGTAAAAAGCTGATAATTAATCTAGTCTTCGTTAATTTATATTATCTAATAGTTCCATACATTCTAAAAAATATTGATATAGATTTAATTTTTAATTATAAATAATGTGGTGTCTATATATATATATATTAATTATATATAATAATTTTTATCGTGTTGGTGTTAATATTAACACATAGATTTAACAATATACGATGTCTGTATATAATTCTCACCATTAATGTGGATTTTTAACTCCTGTTTGTATCAATACCATCATGGGATTTAAAATCCATGGTGGATGTGTTAAATCCACATCATGTTGATGTTAATATTAACATTAGTATACAGTGAATTATATAGACATTGTTAAACACCGATATTTTCTAAAGTATATAAACATTAGTTACGATTAGTTGTTGGTGACGTAATAGATAAATCTGAGCATCAGCACAAAAAAGCTATTTTTATATTGGCGCGCGAGAAATCGGCCTACATTGCAAATCGATTTAGGATTATCGGACGTGATTTAACGATGCATTGTCGCATAACAATTAATAAATTTACATGATAAATAACCAGGAACAAGATTTAACTGGATTATTATACAAAAACATCGGTCGGCAATACCTAATTGAATATATTTTATAAAACGACTGAACTTCTTTTGCTGATAATATTCATTCTTGCAATGCAATTCTCGACTTCCATGATACAATAAAAAGCATTAGTTTTCTAAGTGAACATTGAAATTTTTCCAAGTATTCTGTTGAAAAAATTGTACTTATGTAATATTCTCGCGATGCGATATGCATAATAGTTAACTAAGCGTTAAATAACTACTTTCGAAAAATATAAGACTTATACGTCCTCGTTTTTCAGATTTTGAGAAAGTCGTCGTCAAGCAAGAACGTCCAGACGATGCGGAAATCCGTGAATTGGCTGCCAAAATGGTGGAAGCACACAAGGCGAAAATGCTGGCGAACATGCCAGCAGTACAACAACAACAACAACAGCAGAGGCAGCAGTGTCTTATACCGCAGCCTAATCTTCCCGGTATTCTTGGATATCTGCATAAACGACCAACTGATGGATCGTCCGCTCCGAAATCGTCGACCGGTGGTTTGGAAAGTAAAGTGCCGACGCCGGACGACGACAGCCAGCGGGGACGATTCGGTTGGACGAGCTTCGACGAATGTCACATACCTTATATATTTCGCTCCGGTGAAAAGTATTGCGCCGTACGCATCCTAGAATCTAAGCTTCTCAACAAGTACCTGAGTTTTCTTCATTCGGACATCTATAGTTGCACATGTATAAGAAGTTATTACATTACGGAGGCCGAGAGCAAGTTGTTTAACGAGATTAACACCAAGCACTGCGAGAATCAATTCGGGAGGGACGTGTTTACGTGTAAGGATCTGGTGGTGCGTTTATCGGACGCCAAGGAATTTTATACATTTCTCGATGTGTGTTATACCAAACTAACCGCCGGTACCAATCCGAACGTGACAAGCGGACGCAAAGCGGAGAAATGTGGTTTCATACGAATAAACAAAGAGTCTGTAGTACCTTATACAGTAAAGGATAGTCTGCAATATGTGCCGCTGTTTTATTTCGAGGGCGAGACGGAAAATCTCAAGCTAAAAGCGGAAAAGCTTGAGGGCTGGGATTTATCATATTTGAAATTTTGCTGCAAAGTACAGGGTATACGTAATGAACTGTTTGCGAGTGAAACGTGTTCGGTAATCAGTTTGAGTGACATTAAGAGTTACTTTCCACCGGGTACCGGCTTCGAGGACTACTGGCCGACCAAAGTTATGGACTCACAGTTATTGGTGAACAGCAACGGAAGCGGTACCGGTGGTGGATGGACAAAACAGCCACCTACACCGCCGGCAACTAAACCTCCCTCTGTGCAAAGCGCGAACAAAGTGGCACCATCTCTAAACACGCGTACCGTACCGATGCCTAATATGATGCCACGGGGGACTGTCGCGAGTACGGCACCGCAGATGCCGCGAATAGGACAGCCGAGGCCTGTAGTGACGCACCCCGCGCATTCCTCCCCATCGGGACTTCCCACCGGTAGATCAAATATGCCGGTAGTGTCGCAGCCTATGCTGAATACCGTTCAAGGTGTGGTTAACGGCCATTGGTCAGGCCTCGTTGGTGGTCAACCTACCTTTCAAACGGCACTCAATCCTCAGGCCAGCATTATACGAGCGACTTTGAACAATGTGATGCACAACGTAAGCTAATTTCCTTGTATTATAAACATGGTTGCTACCTTTCGATTAATATTATTAGAAATCGATGGCTCTTCTACTGGACATGTTGCTAAACTGTTGAAACTCGATAATCATTGCCGAGATCGTTACTTTCTTCTCGTACAGTATTCTTCATCCAAGAGACGTCCTGGAAATAGTGTAGGGACATCTTTAGAACATTTCTTGGATTACATTCGGGGAGCGCTATTAGTGCTATTTGTATCATTCTATCTTCATTGTCCATTAACTGTGAGATAAGGATAGTATTATACAGATGGCGCTGATAGTGCGCTTCTCGAATGCACCCTTGGACATCTATATGAATGATTTAAAAAAAAAAAAAAGAAAAAGAAAACTTAACAAATTTAGTAAATATTTTGCTATTTCGAAAGAAAAATCCTGAAGAGAAGCTCAACAAAATTTTAAGCGGTTAATCGAAAATTTTTTCCGTCACTTGAAGAGCCGGAGATTCATTCAAAAAATTTCATTCGAAAAGAGAGGTGGCAATTATGATTATAAATTATAATATGTGATGTCCGCGATGCTTTGATAATTTTTGTAGTTCAGTGTTTATATCGTATACCAGACAAAATGTACAGTTTTTTATTTTTAGCCACAGATGACAACTGCTCCCAAAAGCTATTCTCAACAGTCTAGAAGTAGAGGGAGCAGTAGTGGAGCAGCAGCTCAGTATCCTGGGGTATACTCGACAACAACTATGCAAGGGGTTGCTCAAGTCCAACCACCGCCTCTTATACGAGCAACTGTTCATTCCAATCAACCGAATCTCGGGTAAGCATCAATAGAATTTTCTAAAAATTTTTGATATAGCTTAGTACGTATATACACATGTGTTGTAAACTCACAAAATTTTATTTAATTTAAATAATTTATTTATTTTAAATAATTTAAAAGATATTTTTGTTTTTCTTTTATCAATGGTTTTTTGGCAACTTTTTATACCGTACGTGCTTGCTTACAAAGCAAACCAATTAGCATAGAATGTACATATTATCCAATAAAATTATTGCACCTATTTATTTTGTATTGTGTATGGTATCGTTTACAAAAAATTAAAAATCGTATGCTGCGAAAGATAATTTTCATTTAAAAAAAAAAGATAAATAAATGTTTTTCTTCTTAATCAAATAATGTGTGAAAAAATAATATTACAATAAAATGGGTAAATGAGAGCTATTACACAATTACTATTTATGTATGTTATTCGAACAATTCTTATTTATTCTTGATATATATATATATATCAATTAATTGACATTTCGGCTGCTCTTTTCAGCCATCTTCAAGATAATGACAAAAAAGACTGACCGTTTGTTAAAATGGTCAGTCTTTTTTGTCATTATCTTGATTAATTAAAATTAAGTACTATTATTATAAATGTAGGCGCATTCCCATAAATCTTGAGTGAAATCCCCATTGAATTGTATAAACAATTCTTCTTAATCAATTTTATGATTGTTAAGTTCGGTTTTACTGATAAAATGCACCTCTATTCTCTGTTAGAAATATTTTCAGCCCAACTTATATACTTCTATAAAAGTCGTTAGACATGTGTCTTTGTCGGAGTCTGAAGTACATTAACGTCGATTAATTGTATATATCAAGAATAAAAATTATTTGAATACACAAATAATAACCGTATAATAGCTTTCATTTGCCCGTTTTATTGTAATATTATTTTTTAATATTGAGACTTCTATAAAATTGATTTATTGTTGTTAATGTATGAAAGAAAGAAATTTCACTTTTTATATACAGCACATTGAGCATGAAATATTGAGCATTAAAGCCATATACTTATCCTAGCTTGAAACATTATGTTTACATATATATAGAGCATAATTATAATCGTTATATGTAGAGTATCTGCACCATAGCTTTCTGCATTTGTACATACAACGTATGATTTTTTTTTTGTATAGTTATCCCACCTATGGGAAGGATGACTGGTGAGTCCTTGTAACATATACTATTGTCATAGATTATTATAAGAAATAAGATAGCATGCATAAATTTATATCTCAAACTATAAATCATATATAGATAAAGCTAACATCAATATTTATAATTAATTTACATGACTGTCTTTAAAGCTTCTCTCTCTTTGCGTGATTACATTAGTACATTAAATACATTAGTCATGAATTTACTTTACACACACAATATATACATCACATAATATTTCAAATTTTATAATGATTAATATATGATTTATTATATTGCTGTCAATGTATAAACAAAGTAGTCTGTATATATCTAAATATTTAGACAACTAAAAATATTTATTATCTGAAAAATTTAGTAATTGTAATATATCCAAGTAAAGATCGAAAGCCAATTAGTTTATTTATAGTATGAGAAAGGCTTCGAACAACAACTAGTATCTTACAATGAGTCTAACGTAATATGACGTATTATATTTTATTATACATTGCTCAACAAAAAATAGGGAACACTTTCAAACACGCTCAAAATTACGCAATATTCAAAACACCGTAACTCGGTAAAAAATCATCGCAGACAAAAAATCAAAAAAACATTTGAAAGGTTGAAATCTTTACTTTTGAAATCGGTAATTGATATTTCAATCTGAAAACTGATTCTTTACGAAGCCACAAATATGGATACAAATGGATATCCATCAAATCTGAAATTTTTTTACAAACTTTACAAAGATGTATGGCGTGAAATAAAAATCATACAAAAATGTGGTTTACAGCAATCGAAAGAGTGAATCTGTATTTACTTTTAATTTGCTTTTATTGATTTTTTTATTGATTTTCATTGTACGATTTTTTTTTCACTGAGTTATTCAATACTGAAAAAAAAATCATATAATACTCAATAAAAAAATAAATTGAGGGAAAAGATTCATTCTTTCGACTGCTGTAGAAATTTCACTCTTTAAAATGCTTTTTTAAAAATCTCATTACGATCATTTTTGATAAAATTATTCTATTTTGAAGTTAAAGGATCATTTAGAATTAGCGAAGAAGTTAAAAGAGTCAAAAAATCAAGGTTACGTATCTCTGCGAAAAATGATTACGAAGCGATATTTGAAATAAGCGTTTTAAAGCTTAAAGTTAACTTTCAAATGCTTCAAATCATTTTCGTATGTAAAAACTTTATTATAAGTCTTTACCTTTAATTTGCTTTTTTATTTAACATTGAAGCAAAAGTAATCATTTTTCAATAACTCGGTGAAAAAATCGTACAATAAAAAAAGCAAATTGAAGGTAGAGATTCATTCTTTCGACTGCTGTAAACCGCATTTTTGTGTGAATTTTACTTCACGTCATAAACCTTTGTAAAATTTGTACAAAATTTTCAGATTTGACAAGTATTCATTTGTCCGTATAGCTCCGTAAAGGATCAATCAGATTGAAATATCAATTACTAATTTCGAAAATAGAGATTTCAAGCTTTCAAATGCTTTTTTGATTTTTTGTTTGCGATAATTTTTTACCGAGTTATAGTGTCCTGAATATTGTATAATTTTGTGTTAGAAAGTGTTCCCTATTTTTTATTGAGTAGTGTATATTATTTTCAGAAATCATTTACAGAGAATTTTATTTATCTATCTATCTGAATGAGAGATATTTCGATAATATGAGTAAAATGTCTAAAATACGTAATGGATGAATTAAATGTTGACAGCATTATTATAAATCCATTTATAAAAGTGATTTCTTTTGTCATATTAATAAAATATATAATTTATATATAGCTTATGTATCCCTTGCATATAGAAATTGCTTTTATATAAATTTATTTTATTTTTTTATTTTTACAATTTAATATTGCAAAAAATGAATTTATTTATTAAAAATTGAATTAAATTATATTTGTACAAACATAAATATGTAAATATATGTAATTTAATCATATTTGCATAAATCTTGTGTTGTTTTTGTGAAATTGTATCGAATATTTTATTAATTTATAAAGATATAAAAATGTAACAAAACTAAACATACACACACAAAATTAATAGACACTCATATTTATTGCCAAAAAAATTAAAGACTTTAATGATAGAAATCAAATAAATTAAAATTAGTAACAGCTATTTAATAAAGTAGTAAAAATAATATAATTTTTGTATTTCAGGGTGACCACGACATATACAACACCTACGTTAGGTGTACCTAATGCAGTCACAGCAACTACATATCCACAAATGCTTGGTTTAAGCGAACAAGTCCAAGCTTTAATGCCAGTACCTACATCAGCATCAAATTTATTACATCCACAAAGGCATACGCCATCTGTGCATAACACATCTCATTCAAAATATCCACCTCCTCTGATACCAGTTAATGGTAGCAGCGGCAGCGGCAACAGTAGTAGCAGTTCCAGGTATATATTATTACTTATTATTGATAATCTAAATGAATAAACATCAAATTAATTCTTCTTTTGGCATATTCAAATATATTATAAAATGTGTTTGATTCAGCGTACGATTTACGTTTAAGTTATTTTTTAGGGATACCCGAGGGAAGAAACCACTAATACCAATATCGGATCCACAACATATTACTACTTGTCATGTACAACCATACCAAATACAGAAAGCATTACTTGAAGAAAAGATGGTACCCTGTATTAATTTCAAACCTTACATCTATAGCGAATTGCTGATGACACTTCCTGACTTCGTTTCCAATTTTTTTCCTGCTTGTGACATCGAGAGTTGTAGACAAGTTCTTACAGATGTACTACATATAGAATTATATCAAGGAAATAGGTAAATATATATATATATATACATAAATAAATAAATATAAACAAATATAAAAACATAAATAAATAGATAAATAGGATAATGATTATAATTGATACTTACTATATTTTATGAAATAATCTATTTTATATAAAAGAGATAAAACTTTGCAGACTGCAAATGAAGATGTTAATGGAAGCAGGCAAATGTTCTTCATTAACAGAAGATCTACCTTTAATCCATATTAGGAGTATAATGAAATACATGCCACAATTCAAGTATATGTTCAATAGAGGAGATATGGTCATGCCTTCCCTAGCTCATTCGTCCGAAGAGCACCCTGCCAAAAAGCGTCAACGTACCAGCTAGGATTGGCTACAGCCTTACTGGCCTACTTATGACTATTATCATTCGGCATTCTAAAGCCGATATCTCATGATCGTATTTTGGAACGCCTTTGAAAGTTAGGTGCATCTAAATACAAGTACATAACGTCGCGTATGATGCGCGACAAAATTTACATTGATTCTGACGAATTTGAAGTGTAAAGTGACACAGTGGTGAGAGCTATTTCTTTCTCCAAAGTGTATTGAAGAGGACGTGACTGTAAATAACATTGAAACGTGTAAATTTAAAATATGATTGACAATTCAGATTTGCTTTCTACGTAGAAAGATTTATTTCAATAGTCGGCATTAGATGTCGCTTTCAATCCAATTTTCGTGTAAACTCGTGTCCACTCTTCTCGTATCTTGACAATGAATCGCCGAATATGCGTAATTATAGCGTTCTGTGGCTTGGGAAAGACGGTACACATATAATTGAATTGTATCTTTTGCCAAATTGTCATCAAAATTTTTTTGAGGTGGACCGCTATTGAAACAAAGCACGCTTTACTTGCGCGCAACTGTTATTTGTCAAGAGAAGAACGATAAAGGAGGGAATTGTCGACTCGAAAATCAAGTCGAAAGTTGCATCTGACGTCAATCATTGATTTACTTTATTTCTATTTTTGAGAGATCTGTTATAATGTAAAAATTATTATATTGTTACACAACAAAATAGACCTAAAATAGAGAACGGTCTTATTTTCAAATTAAATGTATCCTATCATTCCACATATACACGTACTATTGTCCCTCTCTTCCACACACACACACACACACACACACACACGCGCGCGCGCGCGCGCGCGCACGCACACGCATACACGCGTGCAAAAACACGTGAGTGTGCACATATAAACATTTCATGTCTACCTCTTTGCACAACAGTGAATACTATTCTTTTAGACTTCAATTTTACGTGTGTTCTTATTGTGCATTAGTATCTTGTGTGTATAAAAAAGTAAAAGTTCTATTTTAAAGAAAATTCGGAGAAAGAAAAGGCTATTGTCCCATTTATTGTAAATGGGCATAATAATGCTATAGAGTTATTCAGAATGAATAACCTATTTTGCATATTAAATGTATATCAATAAAAAAAGCGAAAAATGGAAGTAAAGCTTCTTCAAGTTCCTAGCTATTACTAGTGCGTATCCTGATAACTAGCTACAAGCTAATTTAAAAGCGTTAAATCATTCATTTATTGCTATAATTTTGCGTGAGTTTTTATACCATTTTCTTAAAACTCGTTAAAAAGCGTTAAGATAATTTATTGATGAACAGTTTTCGTTTCGAGTGTTAAAAAAATATATTGTGTACACAAGAATGTGGTGACGTACTGAGCGAAATGATGGAACGGAATATGCCTACTTATAATGTGAAAAGATAGCAGTGAGCAATATCTCATGGATACATTTGTAGGATATATATATGAATAATGTACAAGATCTGACACTGTCATACAATTGATAAGAAAATAAAACTGATCTTTTTGTATGTTTTTTTTAAATATAGTTAAGAATAATATTTCGCCATATTGCTGCTGCATCTTTCAGACATTGCATTGTAAACTTTTGTTTTAAATATTTTGAAATTTCTAAAATTTGTTACGCAATGATAAAATTTAATAATTTTTGTTGAAGACAAGTATCTCGTGATGGGTTTAGGTGAAAATTTATTGAGTCGAGTGGAAAAGACTGCGTCTATATATAAAAATATAAAAAGTTTGTAAAAAAGTGTACGACAAACAATATATTTATTATGCCAAATGCGTTATACGCATCAAGTGTGATACTCAATGTACGATAAAGATCTTATAAAGAAAGAAACGTTATGAATCCAAAATTGAGGCGGTTTCGCTAAAAGCGACGCTTTATTGTGCAATTGTAATTGTTTTTGCACCTTTAACCCAGTTCACAGATACGTTAAATTTATGTACGCATTTGAAAATGCCCAATTCATATACAAAGCTGTTAAGACATTTATATGAATATAATATGAAAAAAAGAACGTTCAAATGATGAAAAGAAATCTAATTGATATTGGAACCACATTAAAATAGTCTTCCACTTATGATTCATATAAATACGTCACAAATCAAATTATATTCAGTTTAATAAATTATTTCTCGAAATATTGACATTATATTAATCTGTCTTTGATAATTTGTTTTATTTATTTCCATTTACAATAATAGAATGCAGGACGCAGTAGGAGGCCCCTCTTCAGGGCATCGTATAAAATGCTATTTTATCTCTTCTCGATGTGGGACAGAGCATTAAAGAGTTATCGACCGGCGATATATATATATATATATATATATATATATATATATATATATAATATAAATAAATGAATATATATATATATATATATATATACTTTCGTCACCCACTAAGTTTAGCGTAAGAAAACTCTAAAAAAAAAGTGTACATGGCAAACAAGTGTATATAAAGAGATAATTATAACGACTGATTCACGTCGAACGTGAATCTTCCACGTAAGGCAGAAATTGTTTGAATATTCTGTCTGTAGTGAATATAGTATATTATTTATGAAGCGATATATTTTGTGGTATTACTATTTGGAAGACACTTTGCATTGCGCTATCAAGAAACTTTGGACTGGTATATCTTATTATTACAACAAAGTGGAAAAATATTCAAGAAAATATAGAAATCCGAAGATAGATAGAGAGAGAAACGCCTGGCGTTTTATTATTTAAATAAACAATTTTTTTTTTTTAGAACGATATTATTTCATTTAAAACACTAATATTATTAATAATTTTATTTTCTATGATATTGTTATGTACGTAACGACATATCTGCAATCAAGCGGATTTCGTCCAAAATAGTACGCATCATTTTTGTTTTACGTTTTATGTTTTTCATTTTATGTTTTATCATGTTCGTGAGCACATAAGTTTGATATAATTATATCAAATGATGAACTTTCGATGAGACCTCAAATATATACATGTGACAAAGGAAAGTACACGACGATTTTATTTTGTGATTCTTTGGCGCGACGAGAAGAGAAACGTCTATGAAAATTTAGAAATTATTTTAATAAAAATAACGCAATCTTATTACCTTGTAAACGTATCGCATACGTGATTTTATTTTTCTCAAGATAAATGCAAGAGATGGCTCCAGTCCAAGACGTTAGTATATAACATCATTTTTAATATGTTAGATTAGCACATTCATTTGTTAACGTTTGTTAAAACTGTGTATTATACTTTATCATGCTATCATTTGTATATATAGAGCATAAGGAAATAGGACTATTAGACATTTCAAAATAAATTCATGATACAATCAATGGCAATCAGTTTTCCTTCGCATCCATCTTTCGCGTACGCGCATGTTTTATATATTAAATTATGTTATATAATTAACAGGGAATGGAAATACACATAATGGGGAGGAAAACAAGAAAACAAGAAATGTTTCAAAATTGTCCAGAGCTTTCTTAATTCTTAACTCCCTCTTCTTTTTTTTTTATAAAAGCTTATTTAATTTCGAAAAAAGTTATCGAGATCGATATTTTAATCAAGCTTTTTTTCAAAATGATTGATGTAAAACGATAGGTGAAAAATGAGAAATAATCATGTTTCAAAATTTAGTCTTCAAATCTTAATTTTTTTTTCAATAAGAGTTTATTCAATTTCGAAAAAAGTCGAGGTCAAATTGAGTTAGAATTTTTTCAAAATGATGACTGAAAAAATAGAAATTACAATTTTAATCTGATTTGTACTAAATCGAGTATATAATGTATATAATATTCTTGATGTCGCAAATTATGAATTTTATCCTTAATATTAACTCTCAACTACATGTCTTGTTTTGACGTCTTAATTTACATGTCCTGATCACCCTGATGTTCTAGTCACCCACGGCGTTTTTGGCTTTGTAATTGTCATAAATCTCAATTTTTTTTTCTAATAAAATGCCAAAATGTATAGAATCGAAATATCAAAATATAAAAAAGTAATTTTGATAATAATTGAAAAGGTTAAAAAATATTAAAGAATAATTTGTGAAGAGTTCAACAAATCAGTTTTTTTTTAAATTATTTTTATGATAAAAAAAATTTTTATGATAACAAATTATATTGATTCATTCCAAAAAGTATAATTTGTACAAGTAAAAAATACATTATATTAATTCATTCCAAAAATATAATTATTTATACGAGTGAAATGGGACATTTTTATATCCCAGCAAACGAGAATGGATTGAAATGGATTAAAATGGATTCAGATATTCAGAAATACGGTTCATGAATGTTAAAATGAATCTTTTTCAATCCTGAATGTATTTTTATTCATTTACAGGAATTGTATAAAGCAAATGTCTATGCCTTTTCAATCCTGAATGCATTTTTATTCATTTATAGGAATTGCATAACTATGCCTTTTAATCTAAAAATAATATTAGCATTTTCTGTGCAACGTGAATACTGCTCAATTCAATATTCTGAATATGAAATGCAGTTTTTCAATCTAATTGAATAAAAAAAATTTTTATTTAAAAGTGAATATATATAAATGCTACTTAAATTATTCAAAATTATAAGTAAGAAATTTTTCGTTTTAATCCAATTAAATTCAAAAAAGTTGTAACGTAAAAATAATTGAGCTATGTTCTTTTGTTTCTCTTTGATTAGAAGTAAATGAATGATTGATGTGATGAACACTCGCAAACCAAGTCAAACAATCTGAATATTAGGCTAATCACGACGCGCGACATCACTCAAGCGAGATTAGATTATTCGACACTTATCCAATGTTGTCTCATAGTAATGTAAATTGTTTATACTTTATTATATCTGTTAAATGGTGATATTTTTATTATATCTATATAATTTCGTTATCAGTTTAGCTGATTATAATTGAAGTAGAGAACGAATAATATATTTACTAATTGAAGAAGTGATGTAGCAACGTAGAAGATTCATAATCCAGAGATCCCAGGTTTCGAATCCCTAGGTGCGTTTTTTTACCAATTTGAAATAGTTAATTTCAGGTATAATTATTATAAATGTCTTAAGAATAAAATTTGTAATCCTTAAGTATGAATGTTTTTTTTTTCGAATATTAAACTAGTGTCAGCTTGGATCCAATCTGTTTCAATCCATTCAATCCATTTTCATGGATTACGGATTAAAAAAATTTTAATCCATTTTAATCCATTCTTGTTTGCTAAGATATGCTCGGAATAATGATATGTCGGGTATTTTCTTTTTTAGAAGTGCAGTGTGATTTCGACAATATTTACTCAGGATTTTATAACTCCGAAAAAATAGAGCGATCGATTCACCAAGACACCTCTCTCGCAAAAATTTTTTTGACAATGAATATATATTTTAATTATAAAGAGAGAGAGAGAGAGACAACACATATGCTTGAATACAGCACTAATAAACAGGCATTTACTAAAAACGAATTTTCATTTTCGATAAAAATCTGTTGAAGTTGCATTTGATGAGTCCAAGTCACCCAAGCCAAATTTTTATTGCATCACAATTATAACATCAAAACAACGACACAATTGCATCACGGCGATCGACAGAGAGAAAAAGTTTTTTCACTTCAACTCTGCAATATTAACCATACAACAATAGCGGCCGACTAAAATTTTCGTCCGGGTCCAAATAATAATTTCGCATTTCAGCACTTAATTAGCACCTAATTTTGGAATGTGTTAGAATTCATTTAGCGCTAGTGGGGGGAAAGGGAGGCTAACTTAACAGATTCCAAACGCCAACCCACTCATGTATAGTTGAGGATTAAAAAGACAAAATTCATTATAATAAATCCAATATTTCATGAATAATAAAAATATAAATATAAATAAACTTACTGTTATGAATCAATTTGCACAATATTTAAATAACATTTTTAATATATTTAACATATTAAATATATTAAACATATTATTTAACATATATTTAACATATTTTTAATTTTTATTGGTCGTACAATTTTTGTAAAGTAAATTAAATTTGGAAATGTGTTTAATGTTTATACTTCAAATGAACTATATACATATAAAAATTATATAAATAAGATTATATTTTTATTTAATAACATATTTATAGAATTTATTTAATCTATTTGTTATTAAAAATTAAATTTTTTTATCATTAAGAAAAATCTCAATTTTTTTGTATAAGTACTTTAAGTATTCGAGATAATTTATACAAAATTTCATTGTAATTGTCTGTTTAGTTATTCTGTAAATAAATAAATAAATAAAATAATTTTGTTTATTTACGAAACAACTAATCTTCTGCATCGCAATGAAATTTTATATTATATAAATCATTTTAAATATAATTAATAATAGGTAATAATTAAATAATAGGTATAATTAAAATATTTAATAAAATATATGATTTTTTCATTATTTCTAAATATTTTCATTAGAACACATATCTTATTAATATATCTTATTAAAATAATTTTTTATCCAAGTAGAGAAAATCAACGATAAATTTTTCATCACTACTTTCAAATACAATATAACACACAATTTATAATTTTTTCAAATATTTTCAAAATATGTCTAATACATCCTTAAGAAATCGTTAATCGTAAACGTTATAACAGAAATTCAAAACGGCGAGTGGATGTCAAATTGGAAATATAATTTAATTTTTGATAAAAATTATACTAGATTTCCGAAATCGCTGATTATAAATCTAAAGTCAAAATAGTCATTACGGTAAATACCTATATTAAAAATTTTTTTTATTTTTGTGAAAAATTACATATTACAAATATGATTTCTACAATTTTTATCCTTTGAACTTCAAAAAAAAATTTTTTTAAATAAAAAAAATAATTTTAAAAAGTGAAGAACGGGCTAATGAGAATGAAGCGCTGTGCTGTAAGCGTTGCGCAAATTTTGTTATGTGTAAATCTTCAATTTATTTGGACGTTTTTGATTCACAAGTCATCTTCAGCAATAATCCACAAAAATTACACAATTGAGTTGAATCCTTGGCGAGAGGATCACCTCATCACATAAATTGTCATTACACATAGTTGCAATCCAAAGGATCACGAATGAGACTGACTTTCGTTATTTCTCATTCAAGAATTCGGAAACAAGAAACTTATAAAGATAAAATCTTCAGTACATGTATGTATTAAAAATTCTTAATAATCAACACTGTCAAAAATTACTGATAGTTCGTACCAAGAGTCACATTTAAAATATTTTAAATCAGACAAATTAACATCAAATTATGTAAAAACTCGATTGAAAGAAGTACTTTTTCCAAATGTTGGATCACAATCTGAATTATTATTAAATTCATGGAGTGGACATTATCCCAATATAATTTTGGAAACTAAACCTGAATCTGCACAAACATTGTTTTTTTAATAATTCCGGCTGATACGACAGGAAAAATACATTATTAGTATATGGCTTCTGATTATGGAAAAATTTTATTAAACATTTTTCTGTTATCGTTATGATGTTTGCAATAACATGGATCCAAATACGGTGAACGTTAAAGTCACGTTATCCTTTTCCTAATTAGTTGTTAAGAAGAAGATAATTTTATCATATCTGAATCAAGGGTATTGCAAAAACTCCCTATTATTTCTAATATGAAGATCAATTGCAAGATCTAATTAGAAAAACAATATTTGTGCAGATTCAAAAATTTCAATCATTAATACAAATATAATCAAAAAATAATGTTACATTTACAAATATTTAGTAAGTATTACCAAATGGTAACAGTTTGGTAATTACTAACTTTAAATACTTATATTGAAATATATATTATTATAGCCTCGATATTTTGATATTAGAATTATTATCTCTAAATTATCTCAAGAATACGTCATTAAGAGGAAATGAGTTCAAATAAGATAGTAGTGCTTGTGAAACGCTAAAAATGCGATTGTATGCGCTTTTTTAGCGCTTTGTAAGCATTATATGCTACTTGAGGTAGAGGAGGAAAATTTTTTTATGTATTTACCGATTTGTGACAGATCTTACAAATTTAAATACATAAGAAAAAGATATCATATAATTACCATCCAGTGATATATCACTAAAGGGCGGCATTTTAGGATCTAATAAATGAATTATTATATATATATATACACTCAGTCAAAATGGTAGTTCCTCGAAAAAACATCGTTTCGACATCGTTACGATAGAAAAGTTGTCGATTCGAAACTTGCATCGAAATTTCAACATTTTCGAATGATAAAAAATTACGTATGTAGAGAGTGTAATGAGAATTTGATACATTCTTAACATTTTTGGTGATACGTAATCTTATATTTTGAATATTTTGGTTTAAAGGTCGAATCGACATTTTTTTCAATTTCATTTCGACAATTGCAATATTGCTCTAAACATAAAAGCTTTCTCAAAATTTTTCAGAATTTATAAATAATTTTATAACTTTTTAGAAAATTGTGGAATTTTTTTATACGAATCGAAACATTTTTTACAATTGTCGATAAAGTCTACATCTTTTCTTCTAGTAATTCTTTTCTTCTAGTAAATCTTATTTATTGTTCTACTCCTGCTGAATAACATTATTTGTACTTTATAGTTTATTTAATATAATCTTGTTACATCATTTTTATATTGAGGAATTTCAGGGAATAATGTCTCTTATCATAAGTGCTGACAATCTATTAGCTATCTCTCACCATAAATGAGCATAAAATCAAAGAAAAATATCATCAAGTCTATCAAAGTCTAGCTAGACTAATTCTAGCTTGAATCGATATCGAAATGATCTTGATTTTTAAATTAATGAAATTTAAATGTTGATCTATCATACAGGTTTCCAATATTATTTGGAAGTATAAAAATACTATTAGTGTCACTGCTACTGCAGCAATATTACTACTGATACGCAATAGTGTCAATGCTGAGCCAGTAGTGTTATTACTGTAGAAGTATATGACGTAACATAGAACTACTTTCAGTAATTGTAACATTTAGTATAAAAAATTTATTAAAGTAAAAAATACACACACACACACACACACACACACACACACATACACACACACACACACACACACACACACAACA
>Ga0157364_1000910_pt1 | contig 23167 bp, 8 predicted proteins | sample AttsexASBM2_FD_111476 | JGI IMG/M metagenome (GOLD analysis project Ga0157364, IMG submission 111476) | Fungus gardens microbial communities from leaf cutter ant in Ribeirão Preto, State of São Paulo, Brazil - Atta sexdens ASBM2 | ecosystem: Host-associated > Fungi > Mycelium > Unclassified ...
CACAGAGATATTCTCTCCACAAAAGAAATAGAAAAAAGACGGCGAACAAAAAAATAAAATAAAATATTAAAAATATTATATACACACACTTTTATATATATATATATATATATATATATATATATACTGAAAAAAAATATAGTCAAGTTTAATAAATATTTAGTTGAATATTGCCAATTAAATGTTTATTAAATATAAAAATATTTATTTGATACAAGAAATGTTAATTTAATTTAACAATCTTTTTTTTCTGAATAAATATTTATTTACTGTAAGAAAATGTTTAGTTGGCAGTATTGAACTAAATTTATTAAAATTGACTATATTTTTTTTTAGTGTATATAAAAATTATGTATTATTATTATATATAATTTATTGATACTAAGATATATTTACACAAGTCGAGAGATAAAGTATTAATTTTTGTTAAAAACGCACAATTTATATATTTCTAGAAATAATAATTTTTAATACACATATATTATTTATGTAATTTTACATATTGTTTTTACAATAGATTTTCGATTTTTGCTCTGTGAATTTGAAATCCAAAATTACAAATTTTTAGAGAAATAAATTTATTTTTGCAAAAACATAAATTTACAATTTTCGAAAATAAATTAAATATACCTACATAAAGTTCTCAATTATTTGCATTCTCGAGACCTAATTCATCTCTGCCCTTCGATTGAAATCGTCATTCAAATCATTGCCAAGCTCGTAAAAGAATCTCATTAACTGACCGCTGTGATAATAATGGGACTCACTGCACGTCACCGTATGACCCAAAATGCAAATACTCCGCTTATCCTTGGTCAGTCAATGCGTCAAGTTGGAAATTGTTTACCTAACAATGGAATCGCCGTCGCCGATCATTCTATCGCACCGTACCGGGCCATAACTTACCGGTTCTCTGATGGTCGGGTCAGGTCCTTCCGGTCCTAGAGCCGGTCCGGTCTCGAACCCCCCTGCATCTGAACGAGCTAACGTGGACGTCTCTTTTTCTCGAGTCAGTTCAGTTCAGTCGAAACTCTCCTTCTTTCGCGCGCGAAGTAAGGCCGAAGACCGGCCGGCATTGTTCCTCGATTTTGTTCAGACGTTGGCGGTATTCATTCCTTCGATCTGTACGTCGTACTCGCATGCACGATGAATATCTATCTCGTCACGATCCGCATTGTGCACAACGCGAGTCGTTTATCTTGAGAGGATATAGGAATTTAGATGATAGAGAGAATGTATAAAGAGACTCTGTAAAAGAATCTGTTATTCTATCTTCTCTTAATCGGATAAAACTTTAATTTCTTAATATTTAATTTATGTCTGTAAAATGTAAGTTCTATTCGTGATCTGATATTTTCGTGAAGAAAAGATCGAATTCAAACTGATCGGATTGTCATTAAGATTTCGATCTCGTAATAATAATCTTTAACATGAGGAAAAATATTTTTCGTGAAATATTTCATTGAAAACTGGAGATTTATTTGTTGAAATTATTTTTCAGATGGAAACCGAGGTTCGGACGCTCAAGCAGGAACTGGCGCGAACTCAGGACGCCCTGAAAACCGCCACGAAAAAATGCCGAGAGCTGGTGAAGGAGTTGGACCATCGTATCGCCAATCATGAATCCGAGAAGATTTTGCGAGATCAACAGCTTTCGAGGATACTACGAGCACTGCTGTTCCTGGAAGCGCGCCTTAAGCAAGAGCAGAAGTCTATCAGGCAGATGCTCTGCGAAAAGGACAATGTTATCAGAAACCAGCAATTGGAGATCGCGTTGCTCAGGCGATATACAAAAAACTATATAAAGAGCAAACGCGATCGAACCACACTAGCCGTCGATGTCGAGGTCAACACCAATATGGATAAGAATCTGCAGAAGGACTTTGGCAATTTGCAAGTAATTTGAGAAAACCATGTAATAATTAGCATATAAGCCTATCTACGATCAGCAACTTCATGGAAAAAACGATTTTGCTGAAGCATCTAAAAATTTAATTATATTTAGATCTGAAAATAACGTTGTTGTACCAGCAAAATAATTATGTAGAAATCTCAAGCACGATAGCAATGTTGCAAAAAGTTTTGATATTCTAGCAATCAGTTTTGAGCGTCTTATATTTCGATGGTCCAATAAAATTATTTTCAGATCTAGCTAAATTTCAACAAATCCATCCTTTTCGTGTTTTAATTTATAAAAAAATTTATAAAAAAAAAAGATAAATATAGAAATGAATTCTATACTTTTCTGTATTTTCTAAATTTAAACTTATTCGATTAATCTCTTTCAGAGAGAAACGCTGCAGGAGAGCGGTATTGGCAAAGAGATTGCAAGTCTAAAGTGCGAGATAATCACACGGCTGAACCCGGTATCGTCTAGTATTCTGGACGAACTGGACCGGAACAGCGTGAGGAAAACGAATAGTTTCGCTGGTAGCGATATCTCAAAGGCCAGTCTGACTAGCAGTGAGAACACGGACGCATCTATCGTCACGACGACGACGGAGGGCAGCCCTTCGTTGCTCAGCACGGAAGGTTTTTGCGAGGGTGAGAGTACGGATGATGTGTCACCTGGCTCAACCTTGAACAAATGCTCAAGCAGATGCACACCGACGACGGTGACTGACAGTGAAAACGAGACGACGATGATCTTAGATGAGGACGAGGAGGATCTAACGGAAAAGGGTGGAACGACGATAGTATCGATGAAAAGAAGGACAAAGGGTCAGAAGATGTCGACGAAAAGTTCCAATATGATTGAAATGGTGGGTATCGCGAGAACGGAGAGCAAGGATGACGGGATGGACTGTAACTTTGTGTCAGAGGATGAGGAACAGACTAACACTCTGATTAGCAGTCAAGAGAGAGACACAGAAGAACCGATTTATATTAACGCCTGCAACGAGGTGAATGAGAAAAATCTTCAGCGGACGGAGCAATTGAGGACAAAAGACGATTATAGCAATAATAACAATATGTACGTTACAAGTGATTCTTTTCTCCATCAAAATTTTTATTAGATATTTAATTTTATTTTTCTCTTCCATTACATTCTTTTGTTCCTTAAAGACGGTCCTTTCAATTTCTTTTTTGCAGCGAGGTAAAGATCGAGATGCCTGAATTGACGGTGGAAGATACCAGTGGAAATTGGTATAGTGATCCGGATGAAGATCGATTAAACGATGATGTATTCAGACACAGCACTTACCGGCCAAATAGTAATCATAATTCTGTATTGGAGTGCGTGAATCAGATTCTGCTGCAGGATATGGAAGAGGAGGAGAACTTGGTGCTCTCGGTGCCGCGCAGGTTTAAACATCGTGGCAGAATCGTACGTTTTCAGCCAGCCAGGTTGTCCGATATCGAGTCAGTGGGTTCCGAGATAGAAAGGAAAAATTCCGAGGAGTCCATTACGGATAACAAAGATTCATCAAGGGAGGAAGAGACCGCGGAGAACGATGCGAATGTATCCGAAGACGAATTTGGCATGAGGATCGTCCAAAAGGATCCGGACGATGATGGTTCCAAGGAGTCCAAGGCGATCCCACTAGTCATCATCGAGCCCAAAGTCGATGTCGAAGAGAGAAAGATTCCAACGAAATCCCAACAGAGTAGTCCTCCTTTAAAAATGGAGAGAATCGAGGAGAAGACCTGCCTGCAGATGTCTGCAAGGGGGTTAACTATCGCCAAGAATCTGGATTATGAAGATATAGAGTCGTTACCAGAGATAACGATATCGCCAACGCCGCCCAGAACGCCACCAGCGTTGCCGCCGAAACCACAGTTTCGCAACAATACACTAATCCTGAAGAAAATTCCTAGTCCATCATTTCTAATTGATGAAAAAAGGCAGCAGGACCCAGGAGGCGTGGATCCTACAAAAAGAAGCATTCTGGGACTGATATCCTCTTCGTCATCAAAGGCAGCAAGGAATCTGAATATGGATGAAACGAAAGGTTCGACCAGGAGCTCGGCGAGAGAAATGAAAGACGGTGGATTCTGGAAGAATAGATTTAACCACGTGCGTTCGTCTTTCCAAGTAAGACAAAAAGAGGATCAAGGAAAGAACGCGGCCAGAGTGACGAACATCGTTCGGCATTTCGAAGAGTTCAAGATCGGCGATCCCGAGGAACAAACAAAGGACAGAAATCGTCCGAAGGACCGTCACACTGAACTTGAACATGTAAGATCTCTTATGAAAATGTATTAAATGTTTTGAGAAATATATATATAATTCTATAAAAATAAAAAAAAAACGATTTTTTTCTTCCATTGCAGGAATTCGATATCCGACAGAACTTTGAGGAGTTCAATCTAGACGAGTGCGATCTGTCGGACGATCCCGATCGGCCTGAAGGTGACGGATCCGAGAGACTTGGTCACGTGGGATTCAACAACGCTGGTCAGAACGAGAACAGCATTGCCAAAGATAACAACAATGTTCCTGCTATCGGCAATGATATCGGTAATAGTAATGGCAACAGTGAAATCGGAAGCGGATATGATCATTTTCTGGAGGCGACCGGCCTCAGCAACAAGTCGATCCTCACACCCTCAAGATTGCTAAGCAATCACAAGAGCATGCTGAAGCCGAAGGACGTAAAGTACAAGAGCAGAATCAAGGCTACGGCGGTATTGGAAAGGCACGGAGTACAGACGACTGTAGCCGGCAATACGACGCACGTCAGGCACTGGACTGGACCATTCGTCTGACGATTGGCCAATTTTCTGCCGGCTAAAAATATTTTTCGCTCCGCCGTGTCGGCCGATAATTCGCCGATAAAGGCGAACTACAAAAGATTTTGATCTTTTAATTCGCTGATAATTAATTAAATTAAAACATTTTATAGTCGTTGTATTCGTACACAGCGAATGACTCTCACTTTTAAAGTGCAAATGAAATTTTATACAGTATTGATCGAGAAACAGGGAATTAATAATGAAAAAAAAAAAAATCTTGTTTCTTTAATTACGTTACGATAATGTGTGAGTAATTAACATATATATTATATACACATAAATTACATTATTTTTCATATGCTACATGAGTCGTTAGATTTCGAAGTTGCACTTTCAGTGATTAATTTATTTAATCCTTTCTCGGAAAAATTGTTTATAAAATGTTGATCTAACTATTCCTGCTGTGAAATTATTTATTAGTCTTTATATGATATGTAAAAAAAAATGTAACTCGTCTCGATTTTTGGTATATTCTAATTTATAAAACGTTATCGAAAGAAATCTTTATCTTTCATTACCTTAATTTTGATAAATAATATGCATTGGTAGTTCTCAACCATCAATCTTTTATTAAATTATTGTTTAACATACAAGTTTCTATCTTAAATTACATTCACGTACAAGTGTGCAATCGAACAGAAATTTATGCAATGTATGAATTTATAAATAGAACTCGAGTAGAAGATTAGGAGTGAACGTTGTGTTCCGTCAATATTAAAATTAGATTTTTTTTAAATATGTTCTATACACAACCGTACATACTTTCAAACAGAATTACAAATGATAAAGTATATATAGAAAAAAAAATTTGTAATAATACTTCATTGCAGGTAAAGGAAGAAAAGCAGCACTTTGAAAGAAAATTATACAATAAACATTCAAATCTCTGAGTAAAAAATATATTTAAAAAAAAGGAAGGAACAACAAAATTAAATGACTTTTTATGGCATGCAATCTCACCACGCATTTGAATTATCGCTAAATGTGCGGCAAGAATGTAATGCTAGTCTCAACAGTATTATGCGTTTGTTCGCGTGTTTGGAAGCGTAGATATGCGATATTAAGATGCGCAGAAAATCTCGCATTATGATACATTATGTGTACACATATTTTACATATATAATCTCTACTCTCTATCAAAAAATAACGCAAGTCTATAAAAATATGACAACGTTATCACCAGTATCAAAATGTAAATATGGGGCGTGGAAGAAGAAATGCGTACATTGATAAGTTTTTTATCTTATTCCTTCTTAAACATTACACAATCCCCATTTTAAGCGTCATGCAGGCTTCATTCTCTCGCGGGTTAGTACAAATCACTCGTTCAGGCACTCCATTTACGCTTGTTGGTTAGCATTATATCGGATACGAACGCGTACAAGTACTGCGGAAAAACGCTCGAAAATTCGAATTAGTTTTGGCAAGCTGTCATCTTTCAAGTTTCTCTTTCCGCACGAAAGTCATAGAAGAACTGCAACAAAACATCATATTAATTATTTGTCTCAATTATCAATTATTTTTAAAAATTGAAAAAATACACGTACCTCTCTGTCTAAGTCCTTCTGTGTCCATACTTTGATAACAGGAAGTTTGTTCTATCAAGAAAAAAAAATATCATTAAGTTGTAAAAATAAATGTCTTAATTGCACTTTAATTTTTGTACAAGTTTCAAATTATTATACTCACACTGGCAGAACTATGATTAGTAATAAGACGAGGATTAAGCGCGAACGGAACCCCGTCGAGATCGGACGATCCCGGAAGAGTACCGTAAATTGATGTGACGGTGGATGTCGTGGACATAGGCGGTTGTGGGGCGGGCCTCGTTGGCCTGATCCTTGCATTAGGACTTAAAACCTCATAATCTCGATCGCCGAGTTCGTCATCCTTGTTAGCGGTGCTGCCGACTTGCGGATAAAGTCCATTGGTCGGTGGTTTTGGTGAGAACTTTGGTTTCGGGGGCCTCTCAGGGATTGGCCTGTGAAAGATTCCATTCGACGGATTTGGAGAAGGACTTTGCAGTAAGCTGGAAGTATCATAAAATACGTATATTTATAGCACGAAATCGATACTTGGCTTGTGCTGAAACTTACTCTATATTAACGTACGACTGCGAATCCAAATTCGCATTTGTGATATCTACGGTCTTGTAGCATACATGAACACCATTTATAGTACTGAAAGAAAAAGTATAAGAAACAATATACATTGCGATAAAAATATTACATTAACTTTTTATATTACATATATATTTCCAACACACAAAGTTCCGTGTTTATCGAGATATATATATATATATATATATATATATATATATATATAAAATACATTACGGCAATTTGTTATTGCGTTTATTTTCTATTGAGTTGTTACAAAAATATAGATAAAAAATTCACGAAGCTAACTTAAAGCCGATCTAATTAAAAGTTTGAAGAGATACCCAGCAGCAGAAAATCCAACAGGAGCCAGTTTGGAGTAAATCTTATGATTTGGAGTTGTCCTGCTGCATATTATTATATCTGTGACCGCTTTCGTACACAGGTCCTTATTCCTAATTTTGTAGCACACCTGTTTTTTCCGCCACGCTTTTTGTCCTGCAACATTTACCGCAATTTATTTGTAAAAATTTGCATATTTTTTTATCCGCAGACGGCAAGCATTGCTGTCGAACAGAAAGGCTTACTCGAATCCACGGTGTAGGAGATCATGCTGTATCCTTCCGGCGGAGTGTCTCGCTCGTTAATCACCATGATATCTTCGACCACGCAGTTTGGCTGGCCCTCAGTCTTCGAGAAGCAGATATATCTACCCTTCTTCTTGATGAACAGTCCACTCTCCCTCCATAAATCAGCGTCGGTGTCCTGATCGTAAGTTCTCGATACCTTAACGAGATATATATCAATCATCTCTGACTACCGCGACGAGCAATAATAAATATAGTGAATTAATTCGCGTACCACTGTGAAATTGGGTGGACACTTGTCTAAGTCTTCCACAACATTAATGGCAGTTATTGGCCTGTCATCTGGCAGTACGGCCGACACTTGGACCAACATCTTACAGGTGGTCGTCTTGAACATCGCTGCGATCCCGGATACCTAATTAATTCATTCCCCAATTAGATGAATCTTTCCCAGAATCGAATGAATATATTTGTAAGTATTAAATACAAAAAGAAGGATTTTGCTAAAGTATCTAAAAATTTAACTAGACACAAATTTAAAAAGAATTTTATAAAAATAATTAGATAAAGAAGTTCATCAAATTGATTGAGAATGTCTAAATTTTTTGCAATATTATCATCATGCTTGAACCTGCTACATAATTATTTTGATGATCCAAAAAAATTATTTTCAGATTTGTATTTAGCTAAACTTTTAGATACTTCAGCAAAATCATTCTTTCCGTATAAGTTTAGATATCTGACATGTCGAACAAATTTTTAGATTTATTACCAAGTTAAATTTTCATCAAATACTTCAATAAAATCGTTCTTTCGTACATGCATTAAATATACTATAATTACTATAAAGTAAGCAAATGTTAAGTATGTAACACTATGAATACGTTTGCTTACTAAACATTGCATTTTGTCTCGTTGCAAATATACCGTGAATAAATTGCATATAAAAAACAAGAAGATTATATTCGATTATCGTCATTGAAATGATCATTGTCCGGCGATCAAAATGTTTATCAATGTGAGATTAGATACAATTGAAGCTTATCGTTGCGATCGTAAAGATAACGAGATGATCGAAAGATACCCGCGGCGGCGATTGCATCGTAACTTCAATGGATCATAAGAACACTGATCGTTCCAAAAATATCATCAACATGACCGACATTCTCCGCTTCACGAGTTTTCCGAGGCACGAAGCTATCGACTATGAAACTCTCGTTTAATCCGACGCGACCCGATCGAATCTCTCGGTGCGATGCACTCAAGATTCTTGACTCGATGCATATATTCTATTCGATGGGATAACGAACTTTGAGAACAAATTATCGATTAATATTTTTATTTTAAGAGATTTTTTATTGAAAAAATAAAGGGAAGCTAGTGAGCCAGATATTAGCCAGTCTATTTAGCCAGATTATACAGACACACATTCAGTGATTGTCTAAATCATGTCTAAACTTACACGGAAAGAATGGTTTTGCTGAAGTATCTAAAAGTTTAGCTAAATACAAATCTAAAAATAATTTTTTGGACCATCAAAATAATTATAGTAAACTCAAACATGATGAATAGTACTATAAAAGTTTTGACATTCTAGCAATCAGTTTAAGCGTCCCATATAATTTTAATAGTCCATTAAAATCAACGGTTTTGCTCAAGTATCTAAAAATTTAAATAAATAGATCTGAAAATAATTGTGTTGGATTATCAAAATAATTATATGTAGGACGTTCAAACTGATTATTGAAATATAAAAAATTTTGCAATATCGATTACCCATGCTTAAGTGTCCTACATAATTCTTTTGATGGTCCAACAAAATTATTTTTAACTCAATATCTATTTAACTCCTATCTAAATTTTTAAATACCGCAATAAAATCATTCCTTTTATACATGAAATGCGCACGAGAGTGATATGTAAAGATACTGCTCTTATTTTAAAGCAGATTCACGATGATTAGTCAACAGAGTCATTTTTCTAACGGTTTCCATTGTTATCGCATTAATTACTACGATAAAACTATAGCATTAGCGAGAAACATTTGGTTGCGTGAAAGAGATTCATTCATCCTGACTCGAAACTCTGTTAATTAGCGGATCGGAGCTCATTCCGGAGCAGTTTATTCCGGAGCAATAAGAGATGCGAGTACGGACTGCCGACTGACAGCGGGCGGGGTTGAGCAACCGAGGAGGAAAGCGAAACAGAGAAAAGAAGGAACGTAAAGTGGGACAGCGGCGTGCGTTCGTGGAGGAATGTAACTACTGTATTAGTAATTGCGAACATCAACGAATGATCTTTAAAACGCATGACTAAGTCTCACGTTCTTCTAACCGTTCTCTCTCGCACTGTCGAAAAACATTTCATCATAGGAAAAATCCAAACTCGGAGGAGGCTGTCATGCGATTTTCCAGCTGTCGCTCGGTGCTCAGCTGGCTCGACTTGTATCCCGCTGGTGTCAACTTACTTTTGTGAGCCGTGAACTTTAATAAACACGATGATTTTCAAAAGACGCAGAAATCATTAGGAAACACGCGCGTATAATAAAATTTGCTCCGTCAGAACATGAAGGTCATTGTGCTTTCGTAATGAAAAGGAGGAAGAAGAAGAGTAAAAAAGACAGGCAGAATGATGACAATCAGAAAAAACTTGCATAGCTCATTTTTCAATCGTCATAATATTTGTAAATTATTCGTAGGCACGAGGCCGTTATTCATACTCGATCAAAAAATTCCATCGTCGACGAAACAGCCGCTGCGTTCAGCGCTAAATTCGGTAGATGGATATACATATGTCATACGTGTTTACGCAGTCCCTTCGCGATTCCCGTTGTTAAAGAGCTTAAGATCGGAGTGTGTCAGCATCTTAGTACGATAGCGATAGGAGATACTGGCTGATACTATGCTGTATGGCAGCAGATAAATATCGTAATAGACACTGGAGTGCGACGCGATGGAGAGAAGCGCGAAGAGATCTCGTGGGGAACCGGCGTCGACGTTCAAGGACGTGCTCGAGGAAAGGAGGTAGATAGAAAAACGGACGGAAGGATAGACGAACAAACGCACGCGACGTGCGCGGAGATGCCTCTCTTTCCCCCTTTCGCGAATTATATTGGACGTGTCATCGGCCGCGAGAAGCGACATCGCCTCCTCTCGACTACTCTCGAGGCGCTCGATAGGGGCTGACCTTTTCGCGACGCCGCGCTGCGACGTTTATCCGTTTTTCCTCTCCGCCTTCTCTGCGTCCTTCTTCTTGTTCGTCTTCCTCACACGATTGTACACTTTGTGCTGATACAGCGACGACGACGACACAACGCGACAGCGCGGCTTCTGTCACCGGCGCTCATATTTCAGATGATTTCAGAGCAAAAGAGGAGACGAGTGACGTCAATCGACGACAGACTGTACTTACCGTCGTCCGACGACGCGTCTTGCGAAACTGCCCGAAAATACTCCGAACATTGACGAGGCCGCCGAACTCCGGAACCGCATCGCGCTCAGTGCGCGTCACTTCGATGCGCATGCGTCTCATGTTCACGACATTGTCATGAAGTAAGAAAGTAATCGATGGGAATGCAAGATGTATTTTCAGGAAAGGTTGCTCGGAGAGAATGGAAAGAACGTGATAGTCAATCTGATTGGTCGTTACTCGTTACTATTCCCTTGAATATTACACACATAACGGCATTCATGAAAATGATAATCAGAATAATTTAAATTGACTCAATCGGATCGTACTTTGTCATAATTTGTTGCGAATTTCAAAATCAATGTCGATCTTTATTTTTTACATTACAATTAGCGGTGGCCTTTGAAGGATTAAACTCGAAAGTTTATAATAGAACGAGTTAGTCATATATTAATAATATTTTAATTTTAAAAGAAAAAAAGGCATAAAGAAAGGCTGCCTTTACAGGAATCTAATATCCCAGATATTCAAGTGAGATTTAACCTATGGAACAAATTGATATGCTGCATGTATTGTTTTCAACTTGTCGATAATTTGCTGTCATTGGAATCTAATGTGAACTGAGTTAGCATCAGGAAGGCAAATAGATTTCGAAATGAGTTTACGAAATTGTAAGAATATACATTGAGAAATAATAAACTCGTCACGTCAACAGCAAATGACACGCCATGCATGCATGATGACAACTTGCCAGCAGTTTGAATTCTAAGGAAGACTTTACGTGACAGAACAACAAACAGTTTGTGGAAACACCTTGGCTTTAATTTGATGAAATTGAATGCGGAATAAGTGACAGCAAAATGGCAATGTATTGCCCTTATTTAGCTATCTGAAATAATATTAGCCAATTTATTACTGAAAGACAATAATTAATTATTTGTTTGAAGTAGTAAAAGTATTGAAGGTGTTTTTAATAAATAATTAATTATTGTCTTTTAGTATTAGCTAGCTTTCTTTAAGAAGGAACAGAAACAAAATTTTTCAAAGACTCTTTTATCTTCCTCACTATCTTTCTAAGAAATATTAAATACAATATTTTCTTGGAAAATTTTCTTGAACAATTTTCTACTCTTATTTTTATCATTTCCTTTTTATGAAAGATCCAATGCCGACGTTTTTTATTATTATACATTATTTATCATGTCATTAATTTATTTTTAACGTTTAATAGTAAATATTATTTATGTACGTAAAACAAAAATTGCGCACCTATGATAAAATATAATATTATGCATATGATAATATATGCATATCGATATTTATATTGATTTATCATTGATTGTCTCAAGCCAATTTAAAATATAAATAACCAGCGCAGATCTTTGCGAAGCATAAAAAAGATCAACCAATCAGAGTCTTTTATTTAAAAAAGAAGGACTTTGAAAAACTTCATACTCCATCCTAAGAATCGACTATGAATACCAGCCTATATATACTATTTAAAGCCTGAGCTATCGTTTGCTTTACTGCGCATGTACCAAATCAGTCGTATCAGAATTACTGTTCCGGCTCCGGTAGGCGGCAGGCATCGCACAATTGACGATTATACTCAGCTATTAGCCTGCCATCGTGAATTTATTTTTGAGATTTCTAACTGATCCAAGCAGTTACCTCATTCGCGCTCATCACTGCGGAACAGACATTACCTCAGACATGACGGACTCCAATAAGCTTATTCCTTTTTATTATTCTACAAGTGGTAACAGAGAAGAAGATGAGGTTAGTCTTTACTATATTATAATCTATGTACATTTATATAGAGTTTTTCATTGGCAGAACTAGTGCACAGAACAATACACATTAAAGCTGTTATACACTATTCTAATTTAAATGTAAAAGTGAGTGAAATATCTCAATTGATGAAATGCCCAATCAAATAGCATAATAAAATGTATCGAATATTTCGTGATTTAATTTGTCTCTATATTTTTATTAAACGTACATCTTTACGCCAATTTTTGTTACAACAGCTTTAAAATGCATTGAATGCGCTCTTATAATTTTGCCAATGAAAGACGCTATTAATTTCTTAATTATATCATGCGCGTGTTTAGGCGCCCGCGATTTATCAATATAAACGTCTTTTTATCCTGAAAAAGAAATATATTATTAATATATAAATATGTTATTTTATATTTTATTGGTATAATATGATTAATTACACAAAATTTTCTGTAAATTTATACAACTCCTTTTTTCCTCGTTTTATCTTCTTGCTCGATTGTTCCCGCCTTGACGATTTGTACCTGAATTTCAATTGTGTTTGCTTTATGAAATAATCTGCTAGTTGACCGATAAGAATTTCACATAACAACTGACGATAACGTTGGTATTTATAATCTAATGTCAAGATCATTTTAAATAATTGCAAGACTTGTAATTATTTCATTGTTTAGATTGATTTACATTATTTATCTATACGCGGCCTATAAATGCGACTCAAAACAGATCTAGGCATCAATCATTTACACCGTAAGCGGCCTGAACACGAATTCTTTGAACTTTTCGAACGCGATCCTGTAAAATTTTTTAAACTTTTTTATTTACGAGATATAATATAGGTCCATAACCAACGATATAACATGTGTTAATTGTATACAGCCAGGTCAGATCATCTCTCAAATGTTTACAACGAGTGACCTATATAATTTAGATCGAATTTAGAATATAGGTTTCGGCCTTTTTGTTGTTTGGGTTGAATATTAATGTAGGCATATCCCAAGGACAAAATGTGAAGTTAAATTCTCCCCGAATTTGTTTTTAATTATTATATAATTTTTAATTATTAATTTTATATACATATATATATATATATATATATACACACACACACAATGTTTTAAAATTCGCGCCCGCGAAGTACAAAATGTGATACATACAAAACGAGTACATACTTTATACTAAAAGAAACAATTTATTCCTTTTGCAAAATTGCATCTGACAAGTTTTTGCAGGAGAGTAAGTTGAAGTTGTACGATATATATATTATATATTATACGTATATAAATTATATATCGAATGTACTACAGGATTTAGCACCGATAAAAAAAACCGATAAGTAATTTTTGCAGGAGAGCAGTCAACAAAGTCAAGAAACAAACACAAAAATTATTTATCGGACGCAATTTAGAGGAAAAAATTATTTGTTTTAGCATCAAGTATCACTTGTACTTCGCGACTGCGAATTTTAGAATACTCTGTATATATATATCATAAAAATAAAAAATTATTTTTTTTTTAACTCAATTCTTTGTACTTTATACTTTGTACTTTGTACTTTACTTTTTACTTTTACTTTTAACATTATATGTAAATTCTGAAAATGTGTTAAATAACTAAAAAAATAGTTCTTTTATTTTATAAATTTTATTGAATAGTCTTCTTTACTTTTATTTATGTCTCTTTTCTTTTATTTAACTTTAATATAACTTTAATATTTTTAATAATATTTAGAAATTTCTTACAAAGAAGACTTCTCATATGTTTAAAAAAAAATTTCTTTTTCTAGGAAAATAATGAAATGTTTAGTAATTTAAATTTCAACATTTGAAATCCTGAATTTTGAGCAATTCTTGGAACTTATGAAAATTTTTAGAATGTTATTTCAATCAATTCTAAGCAGAATTTTAAGACTTGTAACATTTTCGTAGATTTATAAGAATTTAGTATTCTAATTAGATTCTAATGTATACGTATGATTATTCATAATATCTATTTTACATCTAAATATCGATTTTATAATTTTATTTATAAAGGCTCGTAAGAAGCTGTTGAAAAAATATTATATAAATATATAAGCACTTAAAATTCTTACATGTCTTACAGGAATATATTACGAGTCTTATGATTCTATTAGAATTTAGAATTTAGGCATTAGATTACAGTTATACAATCTTTTTATTTTTGCTATTTTTAAATTGAATTAGATAAAATTTAGAAATGAAATTTCTTGCAGAAATTATTGGAACCAATTAAGTATATTCTTCAAGTTCCCGGAAAACAAATAAGAGCAAAATTAGCAAAAGCTTTTAATTACTGGCTAAAGATATCAGATGATAAAGTCCAAGAAATCGACGATATAATAAATATGCTTCATAATTCGAGCATCCTGTAAGTTTGCGTTCTGTTAATTATCAACATAATATTTTATTTTGCATCTTCTTGTAGATATATCTTTCTCATTAACTATAAAATTATATCTTTAAATAATTTTATTTTTTGTAACAGTTGCATATTCCATTAAAAACTGAATAATTAATTAAAGTGCAGATATAAATATTTTGCAAAGTATCTGCAGTTAACTTAAAATTTAATGTTTTTATAAGAATTATAATTTTTTCTGCGTAATTTGCAAAATTGGATATATATGTACATACATAATATACATATATAAAATCATACTGAAATATTTAAGCATCCACTTTGATCGAAAATAAAATTATTTCTTTTAATTAATTGCTTTATTCTTGTCTATCTAAATTCCAAATTATACATGTTTTCTTAAAAAAACGATCTTTCTTGTACTAGTTTTTGGTTATTGCGAGAAATATTACTGAAGTCTTCGAATCAAAAGGACGCCCTTATGGAATTCGAAACATCCGAGTTTAAATCCTGGCCGAGGTAATATTTTTCGCAATAAATAACTAACAGCTTTTAAGAAATTTACATTAGCATCAAATTATTAATATCTTTTTAAAATTCTTGTCATCATCAATATTATTGAATTGCTTGTCAATTTAATAGGTGATATTAATACTTCAATTTTATTTTTGCGTTTCAAAGTTGAAAAAGATTTTTATGCATGGTTTGTAGAATTGAATATAAATTCACACTGAAATATTTAAGCACTAAAATTCACTTTGTCCGAAAATAGGATTATTTCTTTCAATTAATTTATTTATTCTTATCAGTCTAATTTTAATTATTATGTATAATTTTTATTTTTATTTTTATTTTTATTTTCGCAGGATTGATGATATTCAAGATAATTCCATTATGCGAAGAGGCATTCCTGTTGCACATTCAGTTTATGGAACTGCTAGCTCATTAAGTGCTGCAAATTACGTATTATTCATTGCTTTGGAAAGAGTGATTAATTTAAAACATCCAGCGGTAAGTGACTACATTAAAAAATGTTGTGGACTCTGATTTGATTTTCATAATGATATTTTGATATGTAAAATAAATCATGATGAAAGATATACATCTCTCGCTATTATATAATACTTAAGAATTTTCAATTTACTTAAATACAAAATTTAAAAGAACGTTCAGCATAACAATATTATATAATTATTTTATATGAAAGGGTATTTTTAAAAATTATGTTAGAAACCATTAAAATTGTCCCATTTTCTCATTTTTTAAAAATTATTTTTCTTAATTTTATTAATAATGAATATTGATAAAAGCAACTATTTAAAATAATTATGAATAATTTTAATAAATAATGATATAGAGAATTGATTTTTAGAGAATTAACTAAGTGTCATATTAATATATTAATAAATGTAGCGTATGGTACATATTGTGTACGACCATGACTACTATTATATAATGCAGTTTTTTTTATCTATTTGTCTTTCTTTTTTTCTTTCTTTATTCGTCATATGATTAAAGATGTAAAACTGGAAATAGAAATTAATACATAATGAAATTAATACATAATGTAGATGCAACCTACATCAATGTTATCTCAAAAAACATGTGACATGCATCATTACAAATAATATAATTTAAGTTAATATATATATTATATATATTAATGATTGAATTATATATTATAATTCAATATATATATTAAATATATATATATTATTGAATATATATATTAAATATAAATAAATCAGATATTAAGAATTATGATAATATATTATATATATAATATATTATCAGGCAACGCAAGTATACATGGAGCAATTATTAGAACTTCATAGAGGTCAGGGAATGGATATTTTTTGGAGAGATAATTTCATCTGTCCAACTGAGGAAGATTACAAGATTATGACAATAAGAAGTAATTGCTAATATTTATACACTCTCTATTTTACATACACATAGAAAAAAGTTATTTATGTTAAAAAAGGTTTTAAATATTAACTAATTTTGCAGAAACTGGTGGTCTCTTCAATTTAGCGGTAAGATTGATGAAACTGTTCTCAACTTGTGAAGAAGATTTTTCATCATTAATAGCTACTTTAGGATTATATTTTCAAATACGCGACGATTATTGCAACTTGTGTCTCGGTGAGGTAAGCGATAATATATTCGATTTAATAAAATAAATTTGTATTACTACATTTATTTTTGTTACAGTACACTGAGAATAAAAGTTATTGTGAAGATTTAACTGAAGGAAAATTTAGCTTTCCGATTATTCATGCCCTTAAAAGCAATCCTGACGATAGACAAATAATAAGTATCCTTTATCAAATATTATTTTTATTTAGTAAAAAGTATAATATTCGTTATACAATTAATAAACTTTTTTTACTAATTATTCCATGTACTTCAGGTTTGAAAGTTTTTATTATAATTTATTAGATTTATATATTTCTTTAATAATGTTTAAGATATTGTACGACAACGGACAAAGGATATCGAAGTGAAACGTCATTGCATTAAATTATTAGAGAGATTTGGTTCCTTTAAATACACAAGAAATGTACTTGAAGAATTGGATTCGACTGCGAGAACTGAAATTGAACGATTAGGTGGTAACCCGCTTCTGATGAAGATTCTGGATGAACTTAAGAACTGGGATACTCAAGATGCGCCTAAGGATCCTTTAACTGGAACGTTTTAAATTTAAGATTACTTATTTTCTATAAAAATAGCATTATAAAGATTTTTTTAAATTATATTATATAAAACAGGTGCAAGTGGTAAAGGAATGCTTATACTATGATATATTATGTATAAATTAAAATAATATATAAAATAATATAATGATAAAATAATATAATGACTCGTTCGATTTAGAACGCGCTAATGTACTATACTTTATGCATATTATAGAATTTCAGAAATAAAAGCGCGTTCTGAATACGGGCCAATATATAAAAATATACAAAAAATATATAATAGTTTTTTAATAGCTGATAAAAATTAATATTTGTAAAATTTTATTGGATATCTGTGCACTATAAATAAAAATGGATTTCTATAAAAGATTTAAGAAGACTTATACAAAATATGAATTGTTATTTTTTTTAATAAATTTTATTTAGCTGTACACATTTCGAGTTATGTTAAACAATAATAGTAAAGTTAAATAGTAAAGTTAAACAATAACAATAATAATAAAAAAAATAATAATAAAAAAAGTATAGTAAAAATAGTTGCATGTACATGTATCTAACATTTGTTGTGTGTAACATAAGTTCAGCAACATTTTATTTTTGTAAAAATATAATTTTGTAACTTGCAAATACTATGTTTTTTTTATACAAAACCGGTTAATTTTTGAACTTTTAAATTTTATAGAGATCACGTTATTATCTCCTCAGATAGCCAAGCGAGATTTAGCATATGGAACAAATTGATGAATGTATTGTTTTCAACTTGTCGACAATTTGCTCGTTGGAATCTAATGAACTGAGTTAGCATCAGGAGGGCAAATAGATTTCATGAGTTTACGAAATTGTAGGAGAAATAATAAACTCGTCATATCAATAGCAAACTGACGACACGCCATGTACGCAAGATGACAACTTGCCAGCAGTTTGTTGAATTCTAAGGAAGACTTTACGTGACAGAATAACAAACAGTTTGTGGAAACACCTTGGCTTTAGTTTGATGAAATTGAATGCGGAATAAGTGATAGCAAAATAGAGCAATATATTGTCCTTATCTGGGATATATCGAAGAAGAGACAGATCCAGTTCAAAGATTCCCGGGAAAAAATGTTTCATATACATAATAATATATAATAATTAGGATAATTATGCCGCACCTATCAAAAACTTAATTTATTAATTTATTATGTTTATAGTAAATGAACTGTATCAGTAAAAACTTTGTACTCTACTACTATGAAAAAAGTATTACAAATCTGAAATATTTATTTTTCATATTAAAAAATAAACTTTTTTGAAACTTTTGCATTTTTGCCGTCCCATATACCCCATTTGTCCGTCCCATATATCCCATAAGGGTGGGATATATGGCTATTCGTAGAAGGAAGAGACGTATGTATGGTTCATGAAAAATTTATAAATAATGCATATAAATAAGACATATAATGACACAATAACTTATAAAATGTGTTTATAAAGTTTAATTAAGGAATAAGAATGGTAAATGATGTATATGATGTAATAAATAATTACAATCTTCCTACATATATATATATATTACAAGCGTTATGACATGAGCTACATATTTCATATAATGCGTTCATTGCATTTAGTGTACTGAATTCAATCTGCGCACTTTGTATGCTTTGGGCATAAATCCCGCTCACTAAAAATGCCGTATATCCCAAACAGGGGCATACAAGACAACAAACTAAACAAAGAAACGAAAGCAAAACCCATATATTTTGCTACACAACATGTTTTACTATTCCACTACACGTATGTATCACGAAATAACCACTAAATCTTTTACACGTCCTACAGTTATTATTTTATAGATTATTAGATTATAATTTATGACATTACTTATTACAGTGACAAATCGATTCAACTCACAATAATTTCATTAATATTAATAGTAAGAAGTTGAAATCATAACACAATATTAATATAAAAGCAGTAACAGAGTAATTGTGGGAAAATCCCCACTCTTTCTGTTTTTTCTGACTTCTGCGGCGTAAATCCCAGCGCCGCATATTTGCCACATATTTACCCTACACAAAATTAATTAAAATTATATATAATTATATGTAAAATTGACATATATATTTGATATACAATTATACATAATTATATACAAAATATTCATATACAACATTTCGTTCTGGGTTGTTACAAAAAAAAAATATATTTTTATAGACGCGAATTTCCGCTGGTTGGTGGTGTGTTGATGCGCCCTATGCGCCATATTGGGTAATTATCTACATATAAGTTTACATAGATGACACCTTCCAAACATAAAGCCAAACAACATAAAGTCTAAAATTATGATATAAGAAGTTTCTCTAAGACGTTCCTCTCGTCTTTTAGATGCAAAAAACGTCTTATATCCGATTTTAGATATTTTTTGTTATCTGAGCTTATACAATAGTTTATGTTCTCTACACGTAAACATAGAATATTATAATTCACGCGTAAATGCACAATCCTGATATTCAACACTTACTTTATTCTTAGTGAATTTTTTATTTGCTCACGCGTGCATATACTTTGTGTGCATAAATACATGTATGAATAAATAAAGAAAATTGTTATTCATTAAAAAAAGACAAATTGTTTATCTGCCAATCAAATTTAGCCATTAAATTTAATTTTTTACATGTTATTTACGTCGTAACGACGAAATAGTCAAGACCATAGATTTAAGCGAGAAGCACGTGTGCCCTTGTAAAACGCATAATGCATAAGAAAATTTTTTATTTCCTTTCTTTCCATATAATAAAGGACTTTGATTAGTTTTTTTATCGTCTTTCGATTTATTTACGCCTTATGCATTATATAAGAATCTATACTCTTTAGCATATATTACTTCTTCTATTGCTGTTAGTACATCAGAGAAGAAACCTGTAAGAGCTGCCGCAATTTATTTTCAAATATTTTCCTTGCTACATAAGCAAGTTCCAACTCTAATTCTGAAGGTCTTCAGCAGTAACTTCTAAAATATTCTCGTATTACAATATAAAAAAAATAGTGTCTATACGAAAGGGTTGGATTCCACACAGCAATCTCAAGCTTCTTACAGTACGATTCTTTCGACATACAGATAAGAACGTAAATATCTTTTCTCATAAGAATACTAAATTGTAATGTTAAATGTTTTCGTTTTTTTCGAATTTGCTTCACATCTTCATACGCTACAAATACTTTGAATTATAGACACTTATGTTTATATAATATATTCTTAGACCGGTATTCATAGTCGATTTCAATTTGCTTTTTTATAGACCTCTGTATAATTTTTTTTCATCGAATTATTCAACACTGAAACAATAAGGGTTTTTGCTTCATTGTTGAATAACTTAGTGAAAAAAGAAAATCGTACAAAGTGTTGCTCTATAAAAGAGCAAATTAAAGGTAAAAATTCATTCTTTCAAAAGCTGTAAATCCCATTTGTGTGCAACTTTTAATTGATGCCATATGTACGTATAACGTCACGTGCATATCACGTATGACGTACAATTTATTGCCATGTCTACAAGAGATGGCAATAAATCGTATGTCATACACCAAAACTTGTGTGCGTTACTTATGTCTACAACTTAAGTCTCTAAAGCTCGATTGCAACAACGACTTACTTTTAAGCAAGGTTTACAATTCTCTTTGTTTCTGTCTCTTTTTCGGTTTTAAAACGAGATAAAGACAGAGTTTTAAGTCTCGCTTAAAGTCAAAGTAACATTGATGCAACCGGGCCTAAGTAAGTGTTACAATTTTTGTGCTCAGACCCTCTTTATCTATCTTTAGAGACTCTAGAGTGGATATAAAAAGAGTGGCGCAATAGATGTCCTTATTGTTAGTTAGAGAAGATAATGTTAAAGAAAAAGGAGGTTAAGACGAGGAATTGCGTCTATAGATACCCCATGTAGGATACCAAATGGTGACTTCCGGTTAATCGCCGTTACTCTCTTTATACCAATTCTAGCCATCTCGTTTTCTGTTTCTTTCTATTCGCATTCTTAGCTCCATTACTTTATACATACATCCGTCCTCTTTGAGGATCAGTCAACATTCAGATTTGATTCAGATTTGATTAAAAAGTCGACTCTTGACTTCTCCAGTCAACTTATAGTCGACTTTTTATCGACTTCGTGTTATCTAGGATTCCTTTTGCTCGTATTTAATGCATTCGATATGTAATTCGAGCAATCGATATTATAAGGCAAAGAATTAAATAATATTATCAATTCGTTTACTATTTGGTTTAAATTTATTAAAATTACAGCTTCCTACGTATTACAATAATTTAGAGTGCAATGACGGACATGAAAAAGATTGTACCTTTCTACTATTCGTCAAAAAGTAATACAAAGGAGGATAAGGTCAGTTTTATAGCGCCTTCTCTTTTATTTTTCCATATCTCTTTTATCTTTTCATAATTCAATTTTACTTTGCGTTTTATGATTTGTTTTATTTGATTTCTATTGTGTAGATACTTTTAGAACCGATCGAATACAATCTGCAATGCAATGATATACATCCATATAGAAAAATATCATCGATTTTCAATTACTGGTTTAAAGTATCACCTGATAAATTGCAACTAATTGACGAAGTAATGCAAATGGCCTATAATGCAAGCGTCATGTAAGTTATTTGTTGTTGTAAAGCATAACTGATTTATGCATTTTTGTTAAAATTATATGCGCGCGATAAGAAATAAGATACAACCTTTCCAAAGAAAATTACGTTATCTTCTAGAATTTAATAAATTACGAAAATTTTCCTCTTTTTGTAGTTACATTTAATATATCATTCTCTCGCAAGAAAAGTAACAAGAGTCACTTTAATTCAATACAAAATTTCAATTCAATAAAATTATTCAGACAAGTGAGGCCGGAGGAAAAAGAACATTGTGTATTTCAAATTTATTATTTATTATGCATTGGCAGATGCGTATATATAAGTTAACTTATTAGAACTAATCATAAATTGTTTATTTCAAATTTTCTAGAAGTAATGTAGATATTAATTTTGTTACGGTGTAATCCTTGATATTAAAACTTTTCCTTGTATTATTTTTCTTTAGTAAATATTTAACATATATCACTTTTCCTGAAAGCCGATGCATTTAGAATATGATCCCTTATAATACAAAATTAAAAAAATTTATATCATTCTTCTTGCGGGGATATGACATGTATCAATGATTTATATAAAAAATTTTAAAAATTGTTTAGATAAGTCTTGATCTTTTACTTTAATTATTGTTTTATTGTTACAACATGCTGTTATATTTCTGGTTTCATCTTTTTTTATTATACTTATTTTTAACATAAATAAAACAAAGAAAGATAATACAGTCTCTCTACTGATTGAAAAGATTATTTTGAGTATATTTTTATAGATTTATAAAGTTTTTGGTTCTTGATAGATTCGATGATATTCAAGACGAGGCCATTATACGAAATGGTTTTCCCGTAAC
>Ga0157364_1000911_pt1 | contig 23164 bp, 12 predicted proteins | sample AttsexASBM2_FD_111476 | JGI IMG/M metagenome (GOLD analysis project Ga0157364, IMG submission 111476) | Fungus gardens microbial communities from leaf cutter ant in Ribeirão Preto, State of São Paulo, Brazil - Atta sexdens ASBM2 | ecosystem: Host-associated > Fungi > Mycelium > Unclassified ...
TATATATATATATATATATATATATATATATATATATATATACATATATATATATAATGTATACATATATAATTATTGAGAGATTATTTTTTACTCTTTGTTTTATAAGCATTTTCAATGCTTATAAAATATACAATTTTATAATTAAACATCATAAAATATGATAAATGTCTCCAAAAATAACTTTCAAGTGTAGTTTAACGATATTAAAGGAAGTATAAATTATGTACCTACATATGAATTAAAAAATATGTAATAATATACTTCAATGCATGAAATATCAATTATTTGACAATATTTGTCATATTAAAACATCTTGAAATGTTAAAATCTTCAATATTTTATTTGATAAATGTTTTTGATAAATTTTATTTGATAAAAATTATATATGATCAATAACGCGAACATGTATTACAACATTTATTAATGTGTAATATTTCAAAATTTATCAATAATATTTTAAAATTATATAAACGTGTATTTGTTTTGTATCTTCTGTTACTTAAAAATGAAAAGAAGTATATCTATAAAATAGCGAGTGTAAAAAAATACAGACAGCATCGTGTAGTGCACGCTGACGCCCGTAAACATGTAAGTTTTTATATTTTTTACTTCTCTGCAAAAGCTAGTCATACGCACGCACGATAGAAATTTAAGACTAGAAAATGGATTAATCCGATATAAAGGAAAAATCAAAGAAAAATGAAATAGAATAGAAAAAGTGATTACGACGCGTGGTGTCGCAACACGTATATTTTCTCGCATCTTGTCTGTTACGCAAGTTCTCTCGGGCCGGTTTTATGATAGCTATCATTAGAGGTCAACGGTCCACGAAATTGCGAGGACCCTCGAGCTCGTCAGTTTCTCGCGGTCTCTGAGGTCGAACATATACCTTCAAAGTCAGAGTTTCTATTGGGTATCGAGCTATCGCAATCGATTTTACAGTGATGCAATTTGGATCAGCATCTTAAGTTGAAAAGCTGCAGTCGAAACTGAAATGTCATATTGTCTATTCGAATCCTTAAAAATTATTAAATAAGCTCTTTGAATAAAAAAGAATATTCTCATCGTATCTTCTTCAGATCTATTTATAATATTCTACAAAATAGCATGAAACACAGAGAGTAGAAACAAACAATTTCCATTTCGCTAATTACTTTTCATTTCTGTAAAATTTCAGTATTCCATACAATACATCATAACTGGAGGGTAATGAATTATAAAAATTCTACTTTTCTTCGATCGCAACCCGGGCAACGTTCTATGGATCTCAGGATCCTGTGCGTGAAGTGCGGCTCGATTGTCCAATCCGAAGGCGGACATTCGACCAGACTCCGGTTCTTTTCCTTCGGCGAGTGTATTAGATTGGCTTCGAGATACGTGACCTCGCTTGAGAATCAACCTCGTTCCCTTCTCCACCCACCCCATCAGCCTTTTATTCTGTCCCTTACCGCGCCGTATCTTTTCACTCCCTCCAACAACCGTAGCAACCGCCCTAGCCAACCATCGTTGCAACCTAACTCAACCTTCCCGGAATAGGTCCGATCCTCTCTCTCCCTGCTTCCCTCTCATCTTCCTTCATTTCTCTTCCTACACTTCGTTGAGCTCTCTTTTTTACGCATTCTAACAAACACTGTTTGCGTGATGATCGTTCGCCATCTAATAATGAAGCACAGTGAAATAATTTACTTTTTTCGCGTTTTTTAAATTATAATTTAATTTCAATCACTATTCATGATTTTTCCATAAAAAATGTTCAAGATAATCACAAATAAAATAATAAACATAAATGAGTAAAGAATAATATAATTAAAGTAATTCAATTTTAGAAACATTGTATCATAAGTTTCGCGGATTATAATAAAATATTATTTCACATGTATCTCCTTCTTATTTTTTAATTATAAAATTGCACCGTTTTCATAGTCTCGTTTACACTTATGATTGATATTTTTTAATTAGCTTAAAGAATATGTAAAATAGAATAAAATTTTCTATATATAACAAATGTCTCCCGCATTATTTCGTGGTCACTTTCCGTTGCAACGACGTCGCATATAACTTTCACAGCAATGTCGGATACAACTTCCACACATTCGTTGGAACCTTGTGTGTACGAAGTTTAATCAACAGACGCGATATAAACCGGTGTGGCGTCCAGGATTTATACGCGTACGAGCAGAATCGTCAAACAAAAATCAAAAAATCCGCCAAACCAACCGACCCTTTCGACTTTTCGTTATAAATGGGATTAAAGCGAAGACCATCGCGTGTGACATTGGCGGATTCAGCAAATGACCGGAATTTCGAAGTGGTTATAAAATTTCGCATCCCCGATCCACTAACATGGCTGCCAGATGTAAAGAAAGATCTGTATGCGTATATACATTGTATATATCGAGAAAGAAAGAAAAAGGCAGAAAGAGAGAGAGAGAGAGAGAGAGAGAGAGAGAGAGAAATGTGCAACTGTGAACTGTATGCATCAGCTAGAGGAACAAACTCGTTTCCAATGTGTTCACCAATGTCTTCTACCGGAGCCAAAGAGCAATTCCTATTCCAACGACTTTCCGTAAAAACGTCTCATATCGTGAGACATTGTTAAATATATTACGCCGTTGACTTTTCTCTCCGGGTACCACCGTGTAATACATATGTATGCGCGTATATACGAGAGAAGCTATTTCGATAGAAGATCACGTGCCTACGGGGTTTTACAGTCCGCGCGTTGATCAGAGTCTAGACGGTAGGTCTGCCTGTAATCCAAAACTCATTTCTGTCAGACGGTGGATATCGTATATGCAGGTATTGCGCATTACGTGTAAAACCAGTATATTTACTAAGCTGCTATAATTTTTCACCTCTATAGTTGAAATAAATCAAATCGAATATCAAGCCATCCTCGTAGCGTTATTACGATGATTAATTGAATTACATTCTGTTACGATAAACTTCAAGTTCTAAAATTTGATTTCTTTAAATCAATATTATTCGCATATTCTCTTTCTGCGATGCATTACGATGAGACGCACAAACTTCGTGAAGAGAAATTTCTCTGCTATCTCTTACTTAGTACGTTTCTTCCTTCTCTCTGACTTCTCATTTCCAGCTCCCTACATTTCTTTTCCTCCATCCATGGGTATTCTATGTTTTCACAATCTCTAAGTTTTCATGCTCCTAGAATATCCCTTTATTCCAAGTTTCTTCGGCTCGTTCCCGCGACTTCAGTCTAATGAGACTGCAAGAAGGAACGTCGCCATCGAGATAGACGCATGGATATGTATATATACATATATATATATATATATATCCATACCTAAATCCCATGGTTTCGTATATAAATACTAACACATACTAACGCAAAGAGATGTGCGCACTAACGTCAGCGTGGCTACTGACATTTCTCTGGAAACTCGACGGCGACGTTCCTTCTTCTGATCTTCTTTGTTCATTCGAAGACTTATACTTTTACGTTGCCAATCTTCACGTCAACAATGTAATACGCTTCAGTCTTACGGCGGAGACAAATAAAATTTCGCGAGCCAAACTTGTTCCTGATGAGAAAAGTTAAGAGGCTCTTAATCTTGAAATTTGTCCCTTTCATTCGATAACTAGAATATAAGATAACGGCAGTAATAAGCTTTCTCTGGCAACGGAAAAACGCCATTACTGGATTTAATAATCTTCAAGATAACCAATATTATAGTTTTTGTAGTTTTAATTGTGTCTTGTTAAAATTTATCATGTTCATTTCTTTTACAAATCATTTATTTCTTTTACAAATTTATTTAATCATTAATACAATGCGTATATGGGATACATCTCAATAATTAATATTCACATTGCGACAAGACAACAATTTCTTCAAAATAAATATTTATAGTAGCAATATAGTCAACATGTTAGATTGGTTTGCACATTTATAATTTTGCTACAAACTAGACATTCATAATAGAAGGTGTAAAGATGAAACGATGGTAACCAGTTGAACAAAACGTCCGCGTAGAAACATAAAATCGGACATTGCGACTACCAATACGATCCTCTGCGTCTATGAGCGTAAAGAATCCTCTTTACGATATCGTAATACGGGTTTCGAGGTGTGCAACGGGTGCGGCGACCTAGTTGGCTAATTAAATAGTGCCGGTGAATTTTCGATCCGCGGCGAGTTTAATTTACGTATTAATATCCTCGAGAGATTCTGCTATCGGAATAAGTCTATTGTAATAAGAATGCAAGATGCATTTAATCAACTCAATCACTTAAGGAGATTAACATGTTTTGTCGCCATTTTGTAATAAAATAAAAACTGCCAAGAAAACCACTCTAAATAATCTCCAAAGTAGAATATATCGAGTTATGTATTAGATAATGTATTTCAGAAATTACAAGATGATATTTTAGGATAAATTCTTTTTGATCGAGTTGCATTTATTCGCCATGTTTCAACAAGCTAGTTTCACGAACACGCACGCAGGAAACTAAAAACATGTGGAAGACATGTGACAGACAGTTTGATCTAACGAGAATATTTTAAGACCGATTCGAGTTACGTCCATTTTGAATACATAAATATTACGTACGTTTATATTTACGTACGTAAATATTAGAGTGAGCTAATTGTTTCAATTATAAATAATCGATTTATGTTACAATTTCAGGAATGAAATGGAAAAAAATCTGCAAAGTGTTCCATTTGCTAATGAAATGAAACTCTATTCAAGGGTTTGTAATCAAGAATTGGACTAACGCAATGGACAAATCAATGAAACATGACACAAGAAAAAGGTAAAATATCCAAGTATTTAATCAAAGTTATATTAAAGTAATACTCCATTTTCACTTGCTATGAATCTTTAGATTATCAATTAATTGACAAAATAAAACATAACATATACGTGTGAAGAACAACATATTTTCTCATATATATATTTTTATCTTCAATGTATTTTTTTTTCTGTGTAAAAATTATTATTAATTTATTGACAATAGACTTTTATAATTAATTAATATTATCAATCATGTATTTTTGAAAACTGTATGTAACTTCTATATATTTCAGTCTTAAAATACTTAATACTTTAATTGGCATTGTATAATAATAATAAGCGTAGGTGGAAAAAGAAATATTTGGACAAAGTTTCGGGTACAAGCAAAAGCGATTGGTAGAAAAGGCAAAAGAAGAGTGGGGATAAATCACGCACGTAGATGGACAAATAAATAGGAGTTTACTCAATCTCCGATGCGAGAACGTACGGCAAACGACTGCTCGGGTATACTCATCGATGTAAATAACGGGGTGAGGAAATCCTCCTCGGGAGCGTCTGTACGTGTGGCCATTACAGTAGATTGGATGACGTAAGTATCGTTTTTTGAGAATTACATCTCTATATTTTCGTAAAAGTTTCTTTACCTTTCTTTATTAATCTGATCGACAAACAATATCTAATAAAATCAATTAAGAACGATGCAATAAGCAGTTGAATTAAATATAAAAAAGTAAATTCTTTTTTCGTGACAATTTATTATCCACTATATAAAAATCTATTTTTGGTCTATTTATTTTTTCGTTAAAATTAAGTAACTTTATCAAAGAATATCATAAACTTAATAATATTCTGCAATATCAATATATCGTATTGATTTAATAATAATAAAAATATCATTCTTCAAGAAAAATAACAAGAGTTAAAATATGAAACATTGTACGTAAGTATTAAATTAAAGTAGAATTGCATTCTCCTAAGACCTTCATAAAATAACTTCAATATGTCTACGTATTTATTTAAGACTTCAGTCCGGCGTGTATTTATTTAAGAGAGAAAGAGGACTTCAGAAATAATCAACAAGGTGACGGACCTTACTTGGCACATAACTCCCTTATCGCGCAGATATAGTTGTAACAGCTAAAATGTTACACATCCAGTCGTGCGACGGTGCAACGGTGTGCGAGTAAATTTCATAGCGCGGGCGAGGACCGCAGCCGCAATAAAAGACGAGCGCATGCATGGTCGTGCTCGTATACTGGGAGACCAATGGCGACGCGTGCGAACGCGCGACATAGGTCGAAAAGAGGTAAACTATGTGTGTGGGCAGATATGCGCGAACACGGACAGGGCGACAGACGACATACGAAAATGTTGCAGCAACAGCACCGGCTACTGCAGCAACGCTGCGATTCAGTTTATTCATGTCCGACAAAATATTTCATGCAAGTCGGCGAGAAGGTTTTCAGTAGATTATGCACGGAAGACATTGTACCGGCTAAAATCGTCTGGCTATCAAAAGTTGGATCGCTACATAGCTAAACTCATTCCCTTTTTCTAGACCACCACAGTACTTAGGTATGTTGAGGAAGGAAGGAGTGATTTATAATTTCAACTATATCGAGGATTTGCATCTCGATTATCTTAACTTCCTGTACGATCTATTATTTCTTTCAGTCACGATATCATCTGCATATTAGATATCATCAGACATGCAATTTCTTTACAAAAAAAAAAAAATAATAATTTATTATTCTCGTTTTACGTTAAGGAAAGAAAAAAATTAAAAAATCAACTGAAGTAATACAAAAATAGTATTATATTATGATAAGGCAATAATAGTTATCCAAATGAAGTAATCATTCAAAAATTTATGAAGCTATTTTATGCAGAACGAAAAGTTTATTACAGATTATATCGCAAAGTCAATAATTAAAAAGGATAGAAAAATAGCACTTTTGGATCTAATAATATATATATATGTAATGAATATTTAATCTTACTACAAATGTAATTTTGTCTTTTTAATGCAGGATCGTACGTTTAGAAAATTCATTGAAAAGTTTCGAAAAAGTGTGAAACTAAATAATAACGAAAAATATTTCATAGTAAAAGATGAAATAGAAGATATTTTGTGCTTATATCTTATGCTTCTCATTCATACGAAAAACGAAAAATTGTCTCTTAAGTAAGTATCATTTGCATCGAGACATCATATGTAGAATATGTACGTGCGTGCTATACATGACCATTCCGGGCGTAAATCTTGCGAGACATGGCGTTTAATTGTACAATTGTAGTAAATCAAATGATCAGCGGGAAACCGTAATTATCCGTGCGCGCGGACAATGATAAATCATTTAGTAAGGATGTGGAACTATAAAATGTAATAGCACTAGTATGGCTGTTATAGCGAAGTATATAAAACCCATGTTTCCCACTGGGCTTATCCAACATGTATTCTACAAGAAAGAAATGACTATACGGTACATAGTTTGCGCAAAATATCATATACATTATTTCCGTTGTGCAATAAAATTTGTTAAACATTATCCTCATTCTCACAATTTGTGAAAAATAATCAAGTATTAAATTTTTCTTGACGCAATAGGTGGTAAGTAATAGTCATAAGGATCTTGCTTTTAATTTATTTTTCTTTATTTAATCCCTCCTATTTTTTTTCTTCTTTAATTTCAACAATAATAATAATAATTATGATTTCTATTAAGAAGAAAAATAAAACAATAAATTAAAAAATAAAGCGGATATTATAAAAGCATCAGGATCAATTATGAATTATGATAAATTTCAATCTAGTACGCATATAAATTAACAAGAAGCTATAAGTTTATGTTAATATTTTTTTGTGTGTTTATAATATAAATGTTGAAAAATTATTTTTGAAATATTTATTAATTATGTACTTGTAGATTTTCGTTTTTTTTATATGTTTCTAAATGATTATAAATTCTTAATGTATTCTATTTTTAAGCACTATAATAGGTTTTAATAACTTTTTGAAACTACTCTTTACTTCATATTTCAAAACCTGACTTACGAGTTACTCTTTAATCTCTCGATAAAAAAATAGCAGAATTAAAACTTCCTGTAAAGCAATTTGTGATTTACAAGTGTTTCTCTAATATTTTGTTCTATTCCTCTCAATCTTTTCTTGAATAAAATATTTTTAGAATTTATTACCCAACTGTACAAATCTAGTACAATCGAATGTGTATTGATTTTAAATATAAAAGCATACTTGTGCAACAGCATGACTTTGTAAGTGATTAATAGAAGAAAACATTGTACAATTTGCGTATGTATCATTTGCATAAAATATTATATTCTCGCGTTGATAAATTCTAGGATATCACCGCGCGCCATCGTTAGGCGTCCATCCTAACTACCATCGTATTCCCAGCTGTGCGTATCTATGTATAAGTGTATCTATGAAAGTGCGTGTAAAACGCATACCATAAGCCATTGGCTACGCATTGTATGTACACTGTGTACGTACATCGGAACGAAGTGTGTGGGTACTCGGCATGATTTCGTACAAAGTGAGTAATCAATGGCGACGCTGAGAGAGAGATGATGTAAAATTAGAAAGATCTAAGAAACTAACCTGCAATCATGTAGCGGACTCCATTGAGTGGAATTATAGTTGAATCATCAAAAGTAGATCACGTGGTCACAATACACGCATGTTCCCGGTTCCAAGGAGAGACAGAGAGAGAAAGACGCGGATTCCATAATGCTTTTTTTACGCATGCGCGTTACCGAACGACATTCATTCACTCACTCATACACGAAACGACGAATGAAAGCTTCTAATCGTGCGAAAAACGGAACGTGCGTTTCCTCGATTGTCGAAGCGCGAAGTGCGTCGCTGACGCGAAGTCCGGCCTGAGATTTGGTAAACCCTCGATCGGACCGGTCGTGTGTCGCGACTCCAACTGTTCACAGTTAGTTCCTGCAGAGTTCCTCCTTTTCCTCCCTGTCCTCGTATGCACATACACGGAGAATACCGAACGAACAGGCGCGTATCCGCACGATACGTGTGACGAGGCCGAGTCACGTGCTGATTACGGAGTTCACACGTCCTTCTCTTCGCGACCTCGCGACTGTCATAATTGTTCGTAACGCTCACGAAACAGTAAATGGAAAATGCGATCGGTCTATCTTTATTATTTACTTCCCCCCCTCCTCTCTCCCTATTATTATGCGCAGATAAACAGACGCTTGATTGACGTGGTACATTTATGCGATTGATGTTTCGATAGTTGCTCCTCCAAGTTACACAAACAAATGACGTCTGATCGAACGTCTGACTTACTGCGTAGCAGACGACATAATCGGGAAGCATGGGAAACGCGTGAGCTCGATTTCGCTGGCGCTGTCGTCGTCATCTCGCCCTTGTCACTTTCGTCACCGCCAAAGGTGTTTTGCTACCGTAGGTGGTGCGGCCGTTTCGGTCCTAAGTAAAGGTAACGTCGTCTGAAGATCCAGAAGCGAGAGGAAAAGCCGGAGTAAAGTGGGGGGTTTATGGGTTTGCATCCTATGTACTCCATCGTATCTCTAGTTATGGCTCCACGACAAAACCCACGTGTATAACCTCCTCGCGGCATTACTCCGTATATACATCCGTATATAATTCCGTCCACACGTACATGTGCGCGTGTGCGCGCGTGCGCTTACCACATTTCAACGTATGGCTGATGTCGGCTTCTGTAAACAGCAGTCGCGCTATACGAAGCAACCCTCTTGAGTGTCTGTATACAGATGCTGAGTGCATTTAGTTAAATTGAGTTGCTCTGCGTGTTTCCTTATCGTTTATCGTTATCTATTCCGAAGTTTGCATCTGTAGCTCTGAGATGAACATTTAGATTATATCAAAGATTTACTTAGAAATAAATTTAATCAAAATAATTTTTTGCTAAATTAAATGAATGTTTTGTTAATTTGTAAACCTGTTAACAAATTTTAATTTTATTCATATATTTATAAAAATATATTCACATTCTCTTTGATATTTTGGTGAGCCATGTAATAAACATCAGTTTGATTGACTCTTTATTATAATTTTTCATTATCTTATTTGGGTCAAAGCAAATAATACAATTATTGGGATAAGAGTTTCTGCAATAAAATTATATTATATTTAAAAAAAAACGCAATGTTATAAACTTGAAAAATAGTTATAAATATATGTGCGTTGTATATCAAATGTGTATATCAAATATATCAAAAAATATAAACTTAAAATTTATGAAAGTATAATATAGCTAGTTAGCTGCAGTTCTTTGTTTTAAAATAATGTAATGACGTCAAAGGCGGGAACAATTCTGTCGATAAAGCAGAACACTATATATTATCGATTTGAAGCACAGTTGTACAAGTTTGATATATATGAAATATATACACTTTTTGATATTTTTAATTAATAAATAAGTAGTAAACAATTTTATTTTTAAAATTAATTAATAGTTACACGATAAAACACGATTTGTCAAAATAATTAATTAAAGTTACCATTAAAATTTTTAATAATTAATATCAATATATGTACATATAAACAGTTGCTGCATAACAGTATTTACGACATAAAAATTACATGATGTAAAAAAAATTAATATTTTCAAAAATAATATATTTTTAAATTGACTCAAATTTATTATTATTATTGTATATTTTTAATACATGTACAACAAATATCTTTTTACATAGACGAAAGATTCTATGCATAAAAATTTTCATCGAAATCATGGTGCAACACCTGGATACTAGCTAAACACAATCTGAACGCGCATCCATTCCTATCGAGTGTTTTAGACCGAAAAAGAAGGATAGCTAGAATCATTCGAGAGATGGAAGCGCATGTCGCAATGGTCTGGAAGGGGAAACACTGGCTACACGGCAGCCATGATGGCATGAGCGAGCCAATCGCTGCATCGCTTCGAACTGTTACTGCATAATGGCCGCACGACTCCGCCCAATGTAAAACTCTATGGACGTTACGCTTATTGGATACGAAAGCCTTAAAAATTTTATTGCCTGCCTGACAGTAACACCCCGCTTTTGAAACTGTCTCTTGCTATGATCCCCTCCCTTTTCATTCGCTAATCGTAAAAACCCAATGCACCGATCTGTAAGAGCTTTAGTTTCTTTAATAAACTTACGCTCCCTGTATTTTACAAAATTTACTTATCCCGATAAAATGTTAAGCTTCATTAATAATCCTTAGGTATCATCCACGCCTAAAATTTAGACTGTGATATATGATTTAGAGATAAAATTTAGAGATAAAAAAGAAAATCTGTGATATAATATCGTGATTCGATTTTAATAATTATGAATCAACAAAAATAATAGATTTGAAGTTATTTTATTCTAAATATTTCTCTATATATTATATTGCATATAAAAATAAAATATATCAAGAATTTATAATTTTTATTTTTAAAATATCACAAAGAAATTAAAGAAGGTCTGCAAGTAAGTATAATTAATAAATACTTTTAAAATAATTATCGAAAATTTTGTATTATAAATACAAAAAAAATCTTAACATAAATTTATAGCTTATAAGTTATCATGTGGTTTGTTATTTATAGTACACAGACGTAAATTATCAGACAGTTGCGTAAATGAGTTATCATTAATAGTAATAGCAAGCTATTATATTCAATGACATAAAAGAAGAGTCTAATAAATAATTTCCAGTATCCGCGAATTGTTATTTATAACCAACAGTCAACATTGCATAACATAGATTTCACATGTAAAAAATAACAACTTTTACTTATGCAATACAAAACTCGATAATTTTATATTTAACAGAATAAATGCAGTATTTCTTCATGTTGCATTTTACTTAAAGTTAATAAATAAAGTTAGTAAATTTATCATTGCGTCATTGAAGCAGCATGGAATAATAAAGTTCTTACTCTGCTTTTCTTTTTACACGGCACACTCATTACAATAAATCTAAAGTCTACTTTTCGTTAGCTGCATGTTTAAATTTTTATAATTGTATGCAATGAGCGGTAGAATCGTGATTCATTTTTTGTAAACTAAGAAAAAGAACGTTGCGGACATGCGGAAAAATAATAATTTTGTATTATGTATGCTTTTCATCTGCATTGTAAAATATGGAAATTGTTAAAAATATCCACTAATTTATCTTTATATGACTTGTAAGTTCATTGCAATTTATTAACTTAAAACACAGTATAATATCACATTTGTCAAACGTAAATCTTTTTTTAAGTTTAAATCATTTTGAAAAATTATATAATATTTTAGAAATCACATTGAAGATTTTTTCTTTTCAATTTAAAAGTTATTGAATATGTTTATAATAATACGAGCAAAATTAAGAAACTTACAAAGACAATTATAGAATCTAATTTATATATTAACATATCGTATCATATGTTTGTATCACTAATTATTCTGCAATATTGTATGTTACGTTCTTCGGATGATACGCGATGACTTTATCGAAATAATTAGCATACAATCACGCACTGACCAATTGCTTTTAATCACGACTGGTTGCATGACGTCATGTCATTCATTCGCACCCTGACTACCGCGCGTGCTTATCTTGCAATCGTGGCCCGTGTCGGGAAATTAGTCGTCTGCAAAGTAATGTTTGTTCCGCAGATCACCGATTAATCTAAATGACTAATTGTAAGCTTTATAGCGTGAGCAACGACAATAAATATTATTATGTAGCGCAACTCATAAGTGTTAATCACAAATAGTTCAGCTATTCTCTGTATGTGCAAATTAGATTTAAAATATAAAACATAATATTGTAACAGCGAAGCATATAAATGTGATGATACATGATGTAAAATGGATAATTATGATAAATTTATTTATAAAGAAAAATATGGGCTAAAAATATATCAGAGAAAATTGTGTACACTCACCTTTATTAATCGTTGAATTTTAGATTTTAGATATCTAAAAGATATCACATTCGCACGTGATGCAACACAGAAATATCCAACACTTTCACACGTATAATTTACTATATGATTATGATAATACATATTCAATTAAGCATTTGGCTCATGTTTGTTTTAACAATAAATTTATGTACCGAAATTTGCGATTTTCTAATTTTATTCACGTAAAAAAAATATTTGACTTTTTTATTATGACAAGTAAATGAAATATATTGCTTTATTTTTACACATAAATAATGAAGTATTTTTTAATTTCCTACTTTGTTTAATATAATAATATTTCTCAAGTTTTATATTGTCATAATTTGATTTATAAACTTTAGATTAAACTAAAAATTAATTTAGGGAAAATATTATATAATTTTAAATTCAATTTTATTATTTTATATTTAATTTTATTATTAAATAATTAATAAATTCATCTATAAATTGAATAAAACATGGAATAGTTTGAAAATTTATTCTGATATCTTCTTTCTTTTTTAAATATTCTTATTTAACGCAAATTTCTTATAAAATTTTATGACTGAATAAAATCTTTAAATTGCATTTTTTATCACATAAAAATAAAATTTATTTTGTAAAAAATAAGATAAACCTAACTGAAATCTAAGAATTTCGTTAGAAATTAGAACACTTAATAAATTAATATTTATTATCCGGAAACTAAAAAAAGTCAATATAATAATCACGTCACAATGTCCTTTTCCTTCTTTTTAGACCAGGTTCTACAAAAATTTTTAATTTCTTTGAAGAATCCTGAAACACTTCCGTTACAAGTATCGCTTCTGTCTGATAATATTCTATGCGTTTCACAATCAGCTCATCACATTACCACGCTTCTTCCAGACTCAACAACCGGATACGATGTCTGTAAATCCGTACGACCTCGGAATAATCAAAAGCCGACACACAACGTCACTTGAATAATCCCGGGAATAACGTCTGTGTGCGTCTGCTTACGTTAGTCACCCGATACATGCGACGAATACAAGATCACAACATAATATCGTCATCGGGTCGAGTCACGGCTCTGTTATCTGTTTTCGTAGGTCAGGAAATCGTGGTCGAGGCTGAATTTAAGATCGTCCATGACTCTCGCAAACCACGGAGATCCTTCACTTGCGATACGTGCCATTCATAACAAGTTTCTCGCTCATATCGTGTCTTCGTCCCACAAGAACGCGAAAAATGCGATAAAGATCACCATGATTATTTACTTGTCTCGGACTTGTATATGAAAGTTAGAAGACCGGCGGTACTGTGGAATAGTAGCCGGGGGGGGCAACCATGTGCTTCGCGGGGCTCACGAACGTAACTGCGCCTGCGCCCTTTGCCTAAGCTTGATCCCTAAGCACGTCACAGAGAGAAGAGAGCTCTTCTGTCGCTCTTTTCCCCCTCGTTCTTGTCGCTATATGCTCTCTCTGCACGAGCTATACGCGGAGATGGATACGCCATAAAACCCCGTCAGAGTCAACTGTAACAACCCTCCGAGACGCGAGTATGTAGGTGTGGGAAGAAGAGAAATAGAGGGAGAAGAGGTGACCCTTCGGAGGAGGGCGAGGTGTTGCGAGATACATGTTTGTCCATCGAACAGCATATTGTGTTCTTGCACAAAGAACACGTCGCTCTATCCTTCACTTTTCTCCCATGGCTTGTCTATGGATAGACTTCATTCTTATCGATTATTCACTCATGTATTTTTCAAATTTCCTATGAAATTATGTAAGATTTTTTACGTAATACTTTTTTATGACTGATCTGCGAAAAATGGATCTGGATAGTTAACTAAGAAAATTAATTCGCTAATGAAGACTCCAAAATGAGTCGAAACATCCGAACAATTTAAATAAATAAATTTTTTTATGTATTATATTTAAATCGCATCTATAATTTTTTTGCACCGGTTAATTGCGCTGTTACTCTCATTATAGTCTCTTATTTAAATTTAGTATCTTAATACTTAATAATAGTATCTTATTTAAATTTATTGTTAATATTTTTTTTTAGAGATAAAATAGATCTTCACAAATAAATATTACACATAAATTATTGATACGTGAAATCTAAAATAAATTTTTTTCTGATAAAAATATGAAATTTGTTAAAACTTGATAGTATTAATTTATGTTATCTTTCTCTTTTAGACTCTGTTTAATATTATTTGACAAAGAGAAAAATAAAAAATATTGGATATACTGCAGATTTCTTTTGATCCAAAGTTTGGTGTTTCAATCCATAATAATATTTGCATCAAGAACAAGCGTATAAAACAATAATCATCAGTTACAAATCACGTTTTCTATTTTGATAACTTTTGGTGCAATATGTAAGATTGTATTATACTATTAATTTTGAAATACTTTACATTGTTTATGTAAAAATTAAATTCGATGAAAAGTCAATTACAAAATAAGTAATCACACAGAAAGTCTATTTAAAGGTCTATTTAAACTTTTATTTTATCTAAAAAAAATTTTCTCAAATAACACAGCAGTGCTTGAAAAGCATAAAAAAATGATTATACTATATGCGCTCTTTTAACGCTTTCTTAATGCTTTGTAAGTGCTATGTACTACTTGGATTCAATCATATAATGTATTTGAACTAAAAAAAAAATGAGAATTTAATAGATGTCACAATGAGTATCAAAGCAATAAATCTCAAGTTTCAAATATACGGTTTTATATTAAAGAATTTCTTCGCGACACGAATCTAATTTAGTAAGAAACGCAAATTGGCAATTATTAAATATTCCGAAACCGTACATACGCGAAAAGAACACCTTGCGAATACGACTATTAATGAAAGTATGTAAACACGCGCATGAGAAGATCGCGAACAGCACCGACACCAGTTACTGATCTTCCGACTCTCGCTATACTCTGGCAGCATCCCCTGTACCCGATGCACCCTCTTTTACGCACTTCCTCCGGCCAACGTCGAGTTTCCTTCACAGGTATACCCATGCGCACTACACGAAAAACGAAAGAGGCTGCATCGAACGAAGAAGGTGAACCTTATTCGTGTATTGAACATTTGCGTCACATAGATAGTCAGTACGAACCCTGTGGACACAAAAGTTACGAATCAATGGCTGTCAGGGTGGGCGGTCACACTAGTTTCCCTTTATTTTTAATAAAATGCCTCAATGAGAATCTTATTATTTTCCACGTATGAAATGACGATACCGTTTAATGCCGCGGTATCTCTTTATAATACGGCTTTCATAATACGCTTTGTGTACGAAGGATATTTCAGCGTAATGCCATACACAGTCATCTCCGCTTTATTATCCAGAAATAATAAAGAAATGCCATTCGCATGTAATAAATTTGTTATAAAGCTTGTTGTAGAAATTGAAAGAATGATAGAATACTTTTTATTTTTTGCAAAAGTTTAATATTCTCTATGTAAAATTTATTAAAGTATTTTTTCGAAGAATAAAGATAATGTGATTTTTATATTCGTTATATTTTTATATTCGTTATATATCAATTATTTATAATTTACATACGCTAAATATAATAAAAGTAAACTAATAAAATAAGTACTATGCTTCGTGATCAATTTTACAATTAAAAAATTATAATCACTTCCCTTTACAAATGTTCTAGTTTCAGTACAGAAGGAAAAGCTTTTAATTTAACAGCAAAAAGAATGCAAAGTATCAAAAGAAAATTCTTAGGAAAGCTACATTCGCCAAAAAAAATATTAAATTATCAACAATATTAAATTATCATAATCCTATTTGTAAAGAAAACAACCTGTAACATAACTTTTGTATTTTATCTATAATTGTCTAAGTATATGATATGTACACAGTTTTATTTACTTTAGATTCCGCAGGTATTTAGCGCTTCTAAAGTAAACGAAACTGTGTACATATCAATTCTTTTGCATCATGTGTGATCTTTAGTCCATGTTACAGTCATTATTGTTAAGATTGTATACATATCACTTAGCATATTTATTTAGATCTTCTATGATTACATACATCATTTTTTAATCAGCCGTTTCAGAATAATATTCGGTTATAAAAACTGTATATTTATGTTATATATATTATATACGACATAAAAAATAAAAATTTTATAATTTTAAAATAAATTTAATGAAAATTATTACTTAATTTACAATCGATTCTATCAATTTAAAAAAGAATTTACTTATGCTTATATAAATCATAAGTATTATTAATCCAAAAAAAATTTATATTCTTCAATTGATATATGCTCTTCGTGCATATATTTTGAGCAAATTATTTTCTATGAAATGTGTGACAATTTTAAATATTCTTTTGACGACATAAATAAATCTCTTTGAAATTAAAGAAATGAATTCAAAGTATATAAAGTCGACAGGATCTCTGACATAGTTTCGTTTTGAATTTCGACTTTTAAAAGAAACGTACAAAAACGTGGGTCGAAATTGAAAACGTAGCCTACTTTCACTTCGTGAGATTCATCTGGCGACTGCATACACTTTATTATGAAAAAATGATACCCTATACATGAAGCAAGGGAAAGTAAAGAGAAAGTTGGGTGTCTCATAGACATATATTATTAGATTTTACTAAAATGTGACATATTTAGAAAATAGCAATGCTAAAAGAATGATAATAATATAAAACAAATAATAAAAATCAATTGAATGCTTTTTGCAGAAAAGGTAATTTTCAATATTTCTCTTATTATTAACGTGCAAAGTATCAATTTTTTACTTAGCAATTTTCTATAGAATTTCAATCTCTGCTATATGTGCGACCGCAAATATACGATCATTATCTACGTCTAGATATTTTTAATTGTTTAATATAAATATGTAAATGAAAAATATGACTTAATATTGGGTTGTCCGGAAAGTTCGTGCCGATGTTGAAGGAAAATTAAAAGATTTAAATTTTAGTATACATTTATTAAATTATATAGGTTAATCGACACGAACTTTCCGGACAACCCAATATTATCGTAACTTTTTTCAAATAAACAATGAATATATATATATATATAAAGGTACACATATATACATGTACGTATACGTCAATTTTTATATACGTATATTTTTTTACCTAAAAGGGTTTCGAATGTATAATCGACTAAATCTATTATTTATTCAGATTTAGTAAATAAATTATATATTATTGACACTTAACAAACAAGAAATTTGCATTGAAGTGCGACGTGTTGTATGGCGCCGTAATGTAATTTTTGTAAAATGCTTATAACATCTAGTATATATTTATGGTATGTATTTGCAAAAATCTTTATATCTGATAAAATGTCTCAAAAATATTTTAAACCTCTCTTTCTTATATATTTTATCTACATAATTCTATCTAGATACTGTCATGCGTTAGAGCTTTAATGTGAGCATAAACGATAGCGCATTATTCATAATAATAATGTGATTTGACATAAGCATTATTCATACGTTAATAACGTTAGTATCGTTATTAAAAAGCGCAAATGAGCATAATATCCGCTCGCAGTAAAATTGTATATTTTATACGTATAAATCTACAAAGTTGTGACATTTAAAAGCGATCAAACATGTCGTTTAGCACCTAAAATTTACAATATATTCATCTTAAAATAATGAACTATTGTTCAGTTTGCTCTTCTTGTTAAGATGATTTATTCTCTGATTTATTCAGTCTTTTTATCGATATGCGTCTTATATATGTAATTTACAAAATATGAAGAAATTGAAAGTGTTTTGACAATAATAATATAAACAATATATCCTTTAATGGTAATGTATTTGGATTAAAATGTTTTATTAGTAATCCCTTACTTTAATTTAATTTAAATTTTTTAGTTTTAGTATTTATTCGAATGTTAACTGTATATATTGATTTCTTGTGAATATTATGTACTTAGATAAATAATAATATCTAATTTTCTCAAAATGTGTAAAGTCCATTATAGAATGATGTAATAATTATTTCAAAAATACCTGCTATGTAGATTAATCATTATTAAAGGTATCCGTTTTACACGAAAAGATGTTCATCTGGAGGTATTAAAATACAGATTAAAATACCTCCACAAATTCGAGATTATACCGCTTGCATCTCGAAGTCGATAATGCTTCCTGATCTCTGCGAGAATATTTTCATGCATTGCATTTAAAGTACACACGCAAGTCACATGACACTTAGTTGCGCTGTGAAGTCCGCTACCGACTAGCTGTTGGGCGTGGCCAACAGCCATACGACACATCCACCAATCGATAAGCTTCGGTCCCCTCCACACCGTCCGACGGCTTGTGGAGATATTCATGGGTTTCCCCTCTCGTTCATAAGATCTTATCCTTCGCTCTGGACCTCGCCGACGATGAAAAAAGTATCCTCTAATTGATTGCTCGAACAAGATTTGTTTATTTTGCTAACACTTGTCGTAAACCGACGAGCATGTCATTAATGTTCTTTGAGAAACGGTTAGCCATTTTTTTAGGACACATCTAATATTTTCCTTTGTATGAAATATCACTTGAAGGATGACGTTATCTTAAATATTGATCAATTATAAAAATGTGATAAAAATTACATTTGAAAAATTGATAAAATCATTCGCACAGTTTTCATTCAACATTTCTGCAAGAAGCATGATGACGTACAAGTTCAATAGCATAGATCATGTTGATATTAAAATATAATTTGATTATGTTGACAATTTTTAAGAATGAGTCTTCTATTTCTATACAAAGTATGCGCATTTACAAGTCAAGAAAATCTGATTTAAACCTACAAATTAGATATCTCATGAAAAGCTCTCAAAATGATAATTGATTTACCGTAAATAATAAAATTTTTATTAAAAATTTTGTGACATTTTTGTATGATAATTTTCTAAGTCAACTGGACCAGTTGGCACGACACGATTTGCTTAGAGTTTACATGATTAATTATGTATTACTTTTGGTCTACGTCAGAATATATATCTGCGCATGTGGTAGCTTGTTATGGTGCTTACCATAATGGTTGGCGGTTTCCGGATTCGCTGGCGGTATCGATGAACATCATGGAATGCACTCAATATCACGTGAGATTCTGACAGATTCGCTACGATGCTCGATCATCGTTCGCTTTACCGACTTGTCACGGTTACCGTGGTAACTCTCGGTACACATCACTAACGGAAAATCTACAATGAGCGATGGAGTCGCTACTTAAGGGAGGGGAGGGAGGGGGGTGAACCGGGCCGTTTTCGCCATTCACTTATCAAATATTGTATCTCGTGAGACAACGCGATTCCCGTGAGAATGCGGCACATAATTACATGTCGATTGACGTACGAGACGAGCTCCATTGAATTGCCTTCGGCGGAGCGACGACCGGCAAATCGAAACGAATGACATCGCCGTTCGGTGACGGCGAATGATGCAACCGATTCTTTCGTGGATATCTCGCGAACTAGACCGAAATGCCGGACGAATACGACCGGCAAACGCGATGGAACGTCCGTACGTTCGGCGTTCGGCACACTATACGCCTTTGGCTTTGCTATACTATAAGGTAGTAAGTGAGTGAGAGACCAAGCGGGACCCCTACCGGCGCAGCCGTACATCTTAGTATTATGGGCAACTCACATTGGAAGATACGCCATCAAGCATAGCCCTAGCGAGAGCGCGAGAGTGAGCGAGCCGAGCGATTGTAAAAGTTTTAGGGACACTTTGCGAACACCCTCTCCCCTCTCCTCGCTACTCTCTCGCTCGCCGGTGCGCTACCCCACAGAACCGCGCCCTGGTTCTCTCACCCCGCCGACCATGGGCGACTAGAAATGTCAGAGAGAGGCGAGAGAGAGAGAGATCCCGGTGGTGCCACCTCGAAATCCCCCTCCTGATTCTCCCTCTCCTGACAGCTCGGCCATATCAGAGAAAGATGGCGAGGGCCGGAAGAGAGACGAGACCCGGGAAAGAGCATGTAGGAGAGATGATGTGTTTGCATTCCTTATGATTGTTGATAACCGACGAGAATGAAAAAAGGGATCGTAAAGAAGAATGAAGAATGAAGAAAATGGACATTGAGTTTCCGTTTATTCAGTAGAAGAAAGAGGGTGATATTAACAGTATTTACTTTTTTCTTACTTTTTTCTATATATAATCATTCTTCTTCTTTCTTTAATCTTTCATTTTTTTCTCTTTTTTTCTAAATCTAAAGAATATTGTTTAAATTTAATGATAAGATGAACGAAGCGTAAAGACTCGTGGCGGATTAAAGAAGAATATGTATTGATGCACGTCATGATAGTCGCAACATCGTTGACATGGGCGCGGCCAAAAGAGAAAAGCCAGCAGACGCAAAGAAAAGAAAAGGAGCGAAGAAGGGAAAGAGGGAAACAAACGCGACAGGGAGAGAGGAAAAAGCGTCTCTGCCTACAGCTGCGGCTAAAATCTCAAGGAGAAGATTGCTGGGAGAACAAGATGCTGCGAAATGAAGACGAAGAGGAGGGTTTCTGCCAACACGGTTTCTTGCCACTGTGCGGTGGCGCCCTCCGCTATTCAGCAAGAACCATGCCATTCCTCCCACACTTTTTCCAGATCTATCTTTCTCTCCCAATCGGTTGAGTCTACCAGTCGCTAGCCGCGAATGTAGGAGACGAGGCTTTGGTGCTGCCATCGCTGCTGCCTTCGTTCGTTTTTTCTTGATGGATCCGAGGTCCATCGATTATCAGCTCGACGATGATAGCAGAATATCTCATGGATAATTCGGTACTAGTTGAGTACTTTAATATAGATCTATAAGTAATAGTGATACTTTATAAACGAAATAGAATTGTGAGAAGAGAATCAACAAATTTAGAGCAAACAGAGAACGAAAAGAAAACGGAAAGAAACTTTTGTTTTATTAAATCTTCATTATTCGCGTGAGGTGTCCAGAGAGAGAGAAAAAGGATACCTAAATTATCTTATAAATTCATTAAATATATAAGTGATATTTATATCTATTATTACATTTAAGGCAAATTGTTTTATAATTTAAAAAGTTTTGCATTAATTCTTATCTTAAAAATGTATAAAATATTATCAATCTTTACGTAATTGTAAATTCATTAACGAGAATAATGAAAATTGAGACATAATATTAGAATTGTTAGAAATACTCAATGCGATTACATTAAAAATCGCGCGAATAATGTAGAGTTAACTGTCTTAGATTCAGTTGCATCAACGTTACTTTGATTTTAAGTAAGGCTTAAAACTCTCTACCTCTTCCTCTCTTTTGACTTTAAAGAGAGAAACTGAGAGTTTTAAGCTTAATTTAAGAATTAAATTCTAAACTGCTTGCACCAACGTAAGCAAGGCTTAAAATTAAAGTACATTGGTGCAGGCAATTTAGAATTTAATTCTTTACTCAAACTTGTCGTTGGCAACTTGTCATTAAGAAATAATCATGCTGTCGTGCATTTACTAGACTGTGAAATTTGCATTTCGACGAGTTTCTAGAAACTTCAATTTTTGTTAAATAGTAGCGATATCGTAGACAATAATTTTTGAATATACAAATTATCTATAAGATATGAACTGTAAAGAAATGTTTTCTCTTTATTTGCTTATTTGCATCGCGTTACTAGGCTTCTTCAATTACAAGCTTGCAAACAATGTATATTTATAGCCTGCGGCGCGTTCACGGTAAAATTCACGATGGGATTCGCAAAATGTTAATTCAGTGTCAGCAAAGTAGCGAGGCCGGTTTCGAATTAAAATGTGAGGAAACTTTAAACATCGACTGTGCGCATGTCGAGACATAACACACGTTGCGATAATCATCCATATTAATCCCAATTAACGGGATACCGAAGAGCAGATTAAAGGCTCCTCCTCTTCACAAACCTACGGGGATACACCGATATAATAAAATCGTAAAATGACGGCACTGACCGTGTGTTTGGCGCGGATATTATCCGATCGCAATGGCAAGGGAGCCGGCCATGAGGGAGACAGTTCTCCACACATGAAGCATAAAATGTCCGGTTAAATGCGCCGGTTGAATGCGCCGAACGAATACGAAAAAGTCTAATATGAAAAACCCCATACCACTTAGGAAAGAGGACGAGTTCGAGTTTATACCGTGGATCTCGGCCAACCAATCAGAACATGAGGATTTTGCGGGACAAGTAAATAAATTGGACGGTCCGCGGCGAGCTTCCTAGAATCTGAGAGACATCTTTGTGGCCTATACTCTTGAAACCTGGAAGGGGCATATAAACGAACAATGTTGCATAAAATGCGGAAAAGTTTGAAAAATAGGACTACCATTTTGTTCTTATTTTTTTTTTATTATTATCATTTTCCTTGGAATAAGAATGATTATTATATACTATTTACTACTTTTAATTTATGATAATACATTTATATGTTACAGAGTTTTATTATTGTATTAAAAAAAAATTAAAACTTAAAAATATATTATTGATA
>Ga0157364_1000912_pt1 | contig 23153 bp, 7 predicted proteins | sample AttsexASBM2_FD_111476 | JGI IMG/M metagenome (GOLD analysis project Ga0157364, IMG submission 111476) | Fungus gardens microbial communities from leaf cutter ant in Ribeirão Preto, State of São Paulo, Brazil - Atta sexdens ASBM2 | ecosystem: Host-associated > Fungi > Mycelium > Unclassified ...
CAAAATTCTTCGAAAAAGAACATACCTATTGTCTACTTGCATCATAAGTGATCACGAGACATGAGAGCGGGGAGGACCGGTGGATGGAACAGCGGAGCGTGAAGAGTGGTGAAGAGAGTTAGAGAAAAGAAACGGCAATCTCGAAAATAAAAGGGAAAAGTTTCGCGCGTTCATCGCGATTCTAAATTACTTCTGACAGATTCGGTGGCATAAAATCAGAGTTATCGATCGGATAATCGAGTCGGGCGAAAAGTGGCGAAAGGTGAGCACTGTCCGCGAGAGGCCGATGATGTCCGCGATGGGTAAGGTGAGTATTTACGCGCGAATTAACCTTTATGTAGGCAGGCAAAATGCAAATAGACAAATGCCGAGAAAGGAAAATGAGATAGCATCAGAATCGGCCGTTCTGCAAATATTGTACTGGTGATCACGCATTATTTCACTGCAATATCTCGAAATGATCGCACCGGTAAATTTCGTTGGACAAATGCCGGTGTATGTATAATTGCCCTTGAAATCCGCGATTGCGCGAAAATAAATCCTACTACTTACATTTATTTCTTACGATTGTCAAGTGAACGCGCATCTTACGGTCAGTTTCTATTTCCGTTCATAAAGAAAGAATCACAATGGTGAAATTCTTTCTTTAACTAGCGAATATATTTGATAATGTAAATATAACATGCTGATAACATGCATGATAGAGTAGAGAGTATACAACTCATATACATGCGCACAGAATTATTTTCTTCAAAATTTCAGCCTGCAAGCGAATGAAATTTGTAAAAAGTTATCATACTAAAAATACAAAAATTCAAAAATTAAACGTTTTTATATTATTTGCAGAATTGCAAACTTAATACTTATGTATTTCACATTTCTTCTTGTCATCAATATGCATGATGAACCTTCTAAATTTCCTTTTTGAGATTTTCGTTATTTATAAAATTTTATAAAAATTGCATGAATAAATTTATAAGAGAAAATTATTTGATTTTGACGAAAAGCGTTTCTCAAAAGTATCCTTTTTCAAATATTCTTGGACATTAGACTGAAAATTTTTTACATATACTTTGTAGTTAAAATTTATCAAAAAATATCCATTTAAAAAAATTTTTTATGTGATAAGTTCCACAAATCACCTAATGAGTTGTTCTTTGCATACTTATCTAAAGTAGTAGAATATGTGCTAAATGGACCATCATTAGCATTACATAATATCAACAGATGTAATATAAACATGTTTTAATGAATGCGCATTTCAGCAGTTTATTTTTGTTTATATCTATCAGTGATTATACTTTTTTTTACATTTTTTTCTAGAGTGTGAATGTAGTTTTACAACTTTGATTATGTTAAATTTTCAAGGTTGATTTACGTAATTGAGTTTTGCAGATTATTCATGGCTCTCTTATTTCGTTTTACAGCCGGTGCTTTATTCCTATTGGCGAAGTTCCTGCTCCTGGAGGGTAAGAATTGGTGAGTGAGAATTTATGTGGTTTTATATATTACAAACACATAAAAAATTTGTCAATTGTGTCAACTTCTGTCAATTTTGAGTATCTTTTATCCTTGTTCAATATTTGGTAAACAACAAAGATAAAATGAAAAAAGTATGTCTACATACACAAACCAGAAGAATACATGGTTATCGATTACAACATTTATTTCATATTGAGCGAGATTGATTATTAATTAATACTGCGATTGAGAGCGAATTATAATTTTTATATATCATCTATGTAATATTTTCACTGTTATTTTTGTTTACATTGATAATAATCCAACAACGATCGAAATGTTTGGTTTTGGTTTGTTTATTATCGGCAAATTAAAGTATTTATATTTTAATTAAATGACATGTTTATTTATTAATGGTTTCAAATTTTAATTTATAATGTTTAATTTATAAATAAGATTAATCTTAGGCTTATAGCCCTTTCTCTTTCTGTTTTTTTAAATTTATTGAGCCTTATTACTATTATAGTTTAAAGATAAAATGATACTGGTTGACAGAGTTGAGTTTTGGACCCAAGAAAAAGAAATACATAAAAATCTGGTTTGTAGCCCCTTTTTGTTATTTATTGTTTATATTTTTTTAAATAATATCTATATCTGATTGAATATCTATTTATAATCAATATTTATTTTCTCTTAGTCTCATTATTCAGAGATATGATAGTGTCTCGGCGCTAAGAGAACGCGCAGCATTTATAGCGCGAGTAACTATGTACTGGATCATGCATCAGTCCTTATGTTAAAAGAATGTGATTATTTTTTTTTAAATTTAGAAATTAGACATTTCTCACAATGTAAAGTTTACTTTTTATTTTAATTTCCAATCTAATACGATACTTAATTAACACTTTAATTAAACTTTGTTATAATTAAGATACATATTTTATTAAATATATTTTTTATTATAAATATATTATTTATTCTCAAACTGTAAAATTAAAATAGTCAAAATGATTTTATTAAAAAAATTTATATTCATTTCATTTAATAATTTTTCTTGAATTTTTTTTACTTTATAACTGCATTCTTTTTTCGAATCAATATTTTTTTTTTGTTAGTTTGAATTTTTGCATTTAAGATTTCATTTTATGCTGCTAAGCTTCTAAATGTATGTTATTTTTAGTAATATATAAGATAGCTTTCTTATAATCCCTGTTTCTAAATATTAAAATTACTTATTTATTGCATATTTGATATTAGTCATGCCACTGTTATCTAAAAAACCTTGAAAAGTTTGGGAATTTTTAAATTTATTTTCTATAATATCGGCAACACGCTGCTATTCTTGATTGCCCTTTATAAACCATTTTTATTCGATTCAATACACTATATACAAAATAGTGTATTTTGATTTCAACTTTTATCAGGATTGTCAAAATTGAAAATGAGAAAATCGTCAAGAAAATTGAAAACGGTTAGGAGAATCGAAAAAAGGTCAGGGGAATTTGCAAAATTTTCTGGAAAATAAAAAAATTCTTAGCTTTAAAGAAGTTTATTATGCGTTACACCTACGCAGTTTTCGAATTTCTTAATAATAAAAAATATAACATTAAACATTTCCATTGCTATGTTACATTGATCTTTGAACAAAACATTTAACGGTTTCCAAAATCAGAACACAACATTTTTAAATATTATTGAAAGTCAGGAAAAATTATGAAATTTTGTCACAAAAAAGTTATGGAATTTTAGAATAAAGAATTTGTGACAATCTTGTTTACAGATTTGTACTTATAAAAAATAAAAGTTATGTCTTATTTTATTTTTCCATTTAAATTTTAAAAGCTGTATTTCGAATGAATTTATTGTTATGGTAGATAAAATTTTCTTGATTTAATATTTTTATATAAGATATTTTATACAACAAAGAATAATCAGGATATAATCTTAATTTATGGATGAAATTTATAAGCTGGTATTCGTGGTAGTTAGTTCTTTTATTTTAAATCATCTCAAGTGTAATCTTAGTATGTTATAAATTAATTATATTTTATAGAACGATATTCATATATTTTGAATCATTTTACGTACAGTTTTAAGATTCCAGCTAGCACAGTAACGCCTGCAAAGCTCAAAAAGACGCTTGTATACATTTTTTTTAGCGTTTTTTTAACGCTTTGTAGGCACTATATGCTTCTTAGGATTTTAAGAATATTTCTACATGAATCAATTAGAGAGCTATCTTAACATCTTAACGATCTTAAAATAATAACTGACAATGAATATTGCCCACAGAGTTATATTTGCTGTTATATATTAAGATATTACTTTAGATTTGAAATAAGTCTTGAATAAGAAATTATGATTAAATAGAATTAATTATGAACCGGCTATAATATTATATCATTTCATAGATGGAATTAGTTTTATTGTTACTGTGGGGGGAGAGTTTATTTTTTACATACGTTTCTAATGTTTATAGATTTAAATGTTTCTGATATTCATTAATAGCATTGAACCTAAAGGAGATACCATATGATATAAAGCCTGTTAGTTTGGTGAAGAGTGGTGGAGAACAACATTCCAATGAATTCCGCGAGATTAATCCAATGGAGCAAGTCCCTGCGCTACATATTGACAATCATACTTTGATAGAGTCTGTGAGTAAATTCAGTCATGAATATTCTTGTAATTGTCCTGATCTTTTTTTTTTTTAGAATAATAATAAACAATCTTTTTAGTTGAATATCCTACAATATTTGGAAGAAACTAGGCCAAATCGTCCATTGATGCCAGCGGATCCTGTCAAAAGAGCTAGAGTGAGAGAAATTTGTGAAGTAATTGCCAGTGGTATACAACCATTGCAAAATCTTGTTGTTCTGATCTATGTCGGAGAAGAACGTAAGAAGGAATGGGCGCAGCATTGGATTACTAGAGGATTTACAGGTATTACAATAATAATAAAAAATTAAAATAATTTTAATAATTGTAATATTGTGTAGGATTGCAAATTTATGTGATAAAAGGCAAATATGAAGTTTTTTCACGAAACTTTCAAATTTAAATAAATAAATTTTTAATAAACATTTACAAATGCAAAAAATAAATAGTTACTTTGTTTAATGTATTGCCTTTAAACGCTGGTAATATGAAGGTCACAAATATTTGCAATTATAATTATTTATTGAATATCAAGTTTATCGAGGAAAATACGTAATCACGTAATTCCACAATCTCTGCATATATTAAAAAGGAAACTACACGCCTTGTTAATATATGAATATGTGCATAATTAAGTACTAATAATAATTTTAGCTGTGGAGAAGTTGTTATCGTCGAGCGCAGGCAAATATTGTGTCGGTGACGAGATTACATTAGCGGATTGTTGCTTGGTACCACAGATATTCAACGCACGAAGATTTCACGTTGATCTCAGACCCTTCCCTACGATTCTGAGGGTAGACCGTCATTTAGAACACCATCCAGCCTTCACTGCGGCTCATCCCAACAATCAGCCTGATTGTCCGCCCGAAGCGACCAAGTAGCAAGCGAGGCAGACCACCCTTTTCCTCTTCTAATTTTTTAGGGATGAAAAGAGGTGGTCCATCGTGTGGTATCATAGTGATAAAAGGTGAACATGAGTTAATTGCATTTGTTCGCATTTCCAATGTGTTTGAATTGCAAAAAGTTTTGTTTCTATAACGTAAAATTGTAATCTAGAAGGAAATTGATATTTATTAATTAAATAATGTAGTCCAACCTCCTGCCATTATCATGAAAAACAATTGATATTGTTAATTATACGAATGGGTCCAATCATTGGAATAATGAATATACAAGAAATTAATTTTTACTTATATACTTTTAGCTGAGAAATTGCATTATCTTGATAACAGTTATACTCAGATTGGTACAGATTCACCTTTTATCATTTATGAACTGCATATTAGCATTGAAATGGTTAGCGGCGTCACGAAAGCGAATATATCGGGCAAATATATTGGTCTTGATTTGAATATCCTATTATAATATACAATGCCGCTTATTTTAAAACAAAGATCCTTAAGCCATTTCTGTAGTCGTGCAAGAGCAAAGGAAAATATGTATTGGCCTATTTTTTATTTTGTTACATTTTCTACGATTTTACATGATCAAAATTTATCTTCTCGCGGTATTTTTACACTATATTTTATAAAGATATATTGATCTACTAAATATGTTCTGTTAAAATCAAAAGTTTAATTTTTATATATATATATATATATATATTATAATTTTTTATATTTTATACTTGCTTATAGTATGTAAAGAAAAAAGAAAAGATGCTGATGAAGAAATGTCGCTATTAAATTTTAGTGAATATCCCGAAATCTTCGCTGGTATGTAGGATAGTGACTCGTGTTTATGTGATAACGAAATACATGCAGGCAAATTCAAAACTTGAAGCGATCGAATTCACAGGGGAATATTGTATAATAAAGGAATGTGCTCTGCTCAATATCTCCCAGAATACCAACAAAAAGTACAAATCATGTATATTTTTTTGATATTCCAATTTTAGAGTATATTCGATTTCTTCGTTTTGTTTACACTTATATTCTGTTATTGTAGTTACATCTTTGTATTGAAGTATTTAATATCTCCGAAATTTGATCGACATTTTTTCATACTTTGAATTAATTTATACAATGTAATAAAATATGTATTAACTTTGTGCTGTTCAAATTATTTTTTACAAATGAGCGAGGATCAAATACATGTATTTCGTTCTTAATCTCATCTAATTGACAGGTCTAACTTGTGTCAAAAAATTTTGATTATTTTGAAGATTTTATGGAGGTCTAAAAATGTATTTCGCGCGCTGATTACAATCGCATACAGTTTTGAATGCTAAGAATTGTACGATAGATCACCGCAATGCATTATGTCTAACTTGATATAGAATCATACAAGATTGAAGCAATAATTTTTTTATGGGTGTGCATTTTATGGCATTTTCACCTTTTTTTTTAATTTTGTACTGTTAAGGGGATCCTAAAGTCATCTGTTTTACTGATATAACGTGATTTTTGTAAAATGATATCACATATATTACTTTTACAGATTTGGAAATCTTTTTTCAGAATTGAAGTATTGCATTAATGATCTGTAGCGTGGAATTTATACCGAGAATAACAATTTTTGAAATTAAAATCGCCACTTCTTACAATTAGTTCTAATATGACATCTAAAACTATCGTGACAACATTTGCTTGATATACAAACTCTATAATTTGTACTTACGGAATTGGAGGCTACAAACTAATATATTACACGAAGAAACAAAGTCGAATTCTTGGAATTAGGAGTCTGGCACTTACATAATAAAACATAAGTAGTAAGTGAATTGGTCAATTACGATAGAGACCATAAATCTATAAACGTAAACAGTAGCAAATTCTACATGTTGATTTTCTTATTGTTTATGTTTTACTGCTTACGTTTTCTTATGTACTATGACCCTTAAACTTAATTCTGTATGATATGTTCTACGAAAAATTATGTATATGTGTTTGTGAGATATTGATGTAAATCCTATTCTAATTGTATGCCTAGTTGTAAGCATAGTTGTAAGTGAGTGTAAAAATTCAGCAATCACAGCCGAATGTTCGACCATGATTGGTCAATTCTCACAACTATAACTACACTTACAACTACATTTACGCAATTGTATGGAATAGACTTAGTAAGTAATGATATGTTGATGACACGTATATATAAGTCTTATTGAATCGATAAAACAGCGATCCCGTCGGAGTTTGGGATACTAAGTTAGTGAATTTTATAATGATAAAATGCAATTCACACACATATAATTTATACATATGACTATATATATATATGATTTACAAAATCAACATTATCATTATTACTATATCAATGTCAAATGCATATATACGTAAATTACAGTGCTAGTAAAAATTTTTTTAGGGTTTTTATAGGTTTTCATCTAAGTCTGTTTTCTATAACTGAACGTACGCTTTTGAAAAGTAAGATAGATATATGTTCGATATTTAGTGAAAGTGAGAAAGAATTCTAATGCAGGAACAAATATAGGAATCAATGTAGCTTTTTCTCTAGGACGAAAATGTGGAAAAAAATTAAATTCGAATTAACAGCCATTCACAGCATAACTCCAAAAACTTAATCAATAAATAAAATGCCGAGCCGCCGCTAATTGAAGAGCGTAGAAAAATAATATAATTAAATCTTTTAATTTAGATAATGATGACGTTTATCCCTCGAAATGTTGTATTTTCTTCGTAGTATAAATTGACAGAGAATTTTCTGAATACGTTAAGCATAACGCAAATCTATGAATTGATGATATTCTTGAAATATAATTAAAATATTAAATATGACTTAAAAATTGTATTTATATGCGTATATGTATTAGGGATACAACGGATTGTTGGATAATCGCATATTCTTATCTGGCAAAGCCAGATGACCGTATTTTATCCGACAAAATCGAATAACCTGCATAATCAGATTTTATCCGGAAATTGTACAAAATTGAAAAATTGAAAATCTAATTGTTTTTTTACAATAAAAAGAGAAATTTTTTTGTATTTAAAACATTATAAGTATGCTACAAAGATTTAATATTTATTTATACGCAATACGCAAAAGATAGAAATAGATTATTGCTTGATAATTCAGAAATGCTCATATTTTTTACGAAAAATTTGAAATATTTAAAATATAATATATAACAAAAATATAGAACACAAAGAATAAAGAACATAAAAATTATTTTAATTTAATTTTTAAATTATAATAAAATTGTAAACCTCTTTGAACCACCATAGAATGTAAATTTGTTCTATACAACTATTGATAAAAGTATATGTTTCGATCGATCCACATCCTCTTCAGTTTTAATTAAAAAATACTGAAGAGAATCGGAATCATGAATCGAAATGTTGACATTTATCAGTTATATAGAATAAATTATTACACTTTAAAATTATTTTTACACTGATATCCTATATTGGCTCTTATAGACATTTACAATTTTATTGATTTATTGATTTATTATCGTCAGATCGAACTTATAATTTCTTTTATTTTTTTTTAAATTATATTACATTATATATGTTAATTGATATTTAACATTAATAAAAGAATATGTAACTTATAGATTGATCAAATATACATATAATAAAATATTTTGAAATTAAAATTTATGTATGATGATTTCTATATCCAAATTATGGAAAATTACTTTTTCACAATTCGGCCGGACTATACGGCCAAACAGGTCGAATTATAAAAAATCGATTGGATTAGCCAGATATCGGACAATTACCGGATATTTGTTGCATCCCTAATATGTATATACATACATAAAAATTTTCATTTTTCACGTTTCCACTCCAGAGAAAAAGTTTATGTGATAGGTACCTTAATTATCTTAGTTCCTTGAATTCAGTGATGTTCGTTTGTTCATGAAATCCGAAAAGTGGAACAATCTTCTTTTGTATACAAAAGCTATAGAATTTTTATATTAAAATTCGTATTCATAATCGTAGATCCATGATTGGTGGATATATTTCAGGCAAACTAAGTTTGAACCAAAGTTTCGATTAATCGTATTTATTAAATTGTGGAGAAGCCTTTTGCAAATAAGACTGATTTAAACTTAACTTAAATCGAATCTCAAGTTGAATTGCGACTATGAATACGATTTTATAAGCAAACGTTTCCCAATAGAAAAACATTTATAAGATTCTGTAATAAAATCTTTCATAAAATTTATTACAAACGGATAATGTTTCGTCGGATAACCGGAGATCTTTTCTCATAAAGCCAGATTTTATTCAGCAAAACCGGATGAGCTCAATTTTATCCAGAAATTGCATCAAAATTGGAAAATGAATCTTTTTTTTTTTAAAGAGAATTTTTTATACATACCTTTACAAGTATGCTATAAAGATTTGATATTTATATAGAAGATAGAAACAGATTATTGTGTGATAATGCAGAAATGCTCACATTTCTTATGAAAAATATAAAATATTTAAAATACTTAAAAAATAATATATAACAAAATGTAATATATAAACAAAGAATAAAGGCATAAAAAATTATTTCAATTTAACTTCTACATTGCAGTAAAATTGTAAATGCCTTTAAGAATCAACAGGATATCAATGTGTAAATAATTTACTCTGTACAACAATTGATGAAAGTGTAAAAAAACATTTTTTTCCTATCTTTTATAATTTCGACAATATTCATTTTAAAAGAAAAAAACTGATTTTTTTCAAAGGAATATTTTATTCCCTACTGTAATGAACAAAAAATAGTTTCGTGTTACGGATAAACTACTCTATTCGCATACAATGTTTCAAAATTTTCGAGTTTTCTAGTATCCCTTGCAAGTTTGTTTAATTTTTGACAAGTATTATTTAGAAATTTTATTCTTACAAATCAGCTGTGTTATGCTATATCATCTTAATTAGCGCAATTATTGCGAATTTTTGTCAATTCATGAATCATCAATTCATTATGCAATGTCATTGTTATTTCTAAAATTTGCCTTTATTGGGATAAATGACGCGAAGTCCAATTTCGATATAAATTTCGATATAAAATGTTTTATGAGATATCTTTTAGATATCTTTGGATAGTTCTTGTACAAATGTCTTTAAGACGGTTTATATCCCCCGAATTTGGACTTTGGATTATTTTCTGGATTACATTAAGTTATAAATATATGAGCTACTAAATGTAATACTTTACTCTTTTTTTTTCAATTGTTTTGTGAGATCGACCGCATTTTTTTAGTGTACATATATATTTTAATTATGTAAAAAGATTTGCAATCTGTACAATCAATTCTCAGAAATGTTTAATTTGTAACTGATAAATTTCATCAATTTAAAATCCCCTTAATCTTCTGATCAAGCTAACGAAATACAAGTATATAGAAAATGCGAATAAAACGAACAAATCTGTTGTATCGTTTTTTAATATAAAATTGTAAGGTGTCTTTTTTTAAATCAGTTTTTAGGTTGAATAATATTTCTTTCGAAATAAGTAGATGTATGCCGAAAGATAAATGTACATCTTTTTTAAAATGAAAAACAGACTTGTTGTATAGATAATATATAATTTATGTTGTGCAGAACTGAAATTATTTCGTCGCTGCAAAGACATTAGAATGTACCATGGAAATACCGTTTTATATAGTACAACTGCGCACGATTTCAAATGCAAACCTGAAACGCGTGTCCGCACAAAAAGTATATATTATGCTCTTACAAATATAGTTTTCCAGTTTGAGCATAAACAGAAATACCGATATTTTTCACGATTCTTTCACTTATTGTAAAGCTCTTGTTATACATAGTTCCCATATGTGCTTTGGAACATTTTTATACGCGAATTTACGTTCATCAAAACTCCATTTAAATCAATGTAGATATCGACTAATTCGAAATCATCGATCAATGATCAAGTTTCACTCAACATTCATCAATATTATCTTTTTCGTCTTTACTTTATAAATAGCACGATCGCGATTGCATTTACTCGGAATTTCAGGTACGATAATATCTCAAGGACTTCTCTATTATATCACGCACGTTGTGAACTGCCTTTTCGAGATTTCGACGAGTATTTCTACGTAGCCTCCAGTCTTCATTATTATTTTTTTATAGTATATCTTATAACGAAGATACAACAACTTCATGTGCTTTCCGACGGAAGGTTTAAAGAATTAAATATACAAGATCGTCGCTAACTTGAAAATTGTATAGTATACTTTAGGACGGATGATTCCATTCTGTACATTCATATATAGGCACGTATTATAATCGACCGAGTGATTAGATAATTAATTTTTATACGAAGCAACTTCTTCTCATCTTTTCATTCCACGATATCCAGTGTGATACCAAGGAGCGTACTTTCGCAAATCAATTGAAAGCGAAAACAACGTATTTATTTCATTTTAATAATGTAGACTGTGATTCGATTTGTTAAAATATGAGGGAATCAAATCTATGGTTGATCTTGAGCGTATTTAACGAAAAAAATCTCTCGAATTTGATCTTGTGTTCTCTTCATATCGTAGTTAATTTCATCTCGCATTCTTTTTGCCTGATTTACAGGATTTGTACAAGTGACAAACAGTCAAGTAAAAGCAAAAGTTTGATTTTTATCGGAAACAAATTGTGTTATTGTAGTTATTGGTAGCTTTTATATAATATTAGATATCTAACTTCGGAATGTTATAATTCTGTAAGATGCAGTTGATTTATAAGTAAACGCCGAATGAAATTTTACCATCTAATTACAGACTTGAGGCTGCCTTCATTCACGAGAAAATACTTATAGTTTATCTATTAAGATATTATTTAGTTTGCAAGAATTTTTGTCTTCGATTTAGATAAGGAAACTGCCCGTGATATTTTAATGTTAGCGACAAATCGTATTGTATTTTAAGCCCTATCTACAATTGTGTAAATGTAGACGTAAGTGATTGTGAAACGTTGTAAAACGTAGTTTTAACTTACTATTACCAATTATAAAGCGCGTTATGAAAGATAGTTCAACTTATTTTTCAAGACTACGATTACGTAAAAAGTGATTCAATCAAAGTGCTATTACGAGTCCGCGTTATTATGTTAATTTTAAATAGATATGTAATAAGTAAATTCGATTTCATAATATAATGGCAGTAACAATAGCAAAAGCACTTTTTGTCTATTCATCATAGTAAACAATTTACTGCTGTTGTCGAAATTGCATTCTAATTGGTTGTTGTAACTTTATAGTTACGTCTTTACTCGATTGTAGATAGTACAACATTTGCTACTATTACTCTCATAACTTAGCTTATGTCTACGCAATTCGGGTACAGTTCCACGCGAGAAGGACAGTCAGTTTATTTTCACGTTTTCTCATTTCCATGTACTTTATGGGTTTTTAAAGGTGATCCTACTGACAGTGTTATTGATCCTATGTGTTTAATATTGATGGATAGAATACTGACGGTAATCTGATTCTCGAGCATCAGTATCGCTTTATTAAAATCTGTGTCGCAGTATGTCACAGTATTAATAGATATTGCACGTAAAGTGAAATATATTGTCAATAATACTGATCGTATAAGATTGTAAAAGTACTAAAATATTGATAAAATATGCATATCGTCAGTATTATTGACGATATTCAATATTATTAATCAGTATTATTGATCGTGTAGGGTCACTTTAAAGTAGGGTCTTTATTTGTATATTTTTCTTTCGCAGCGAGATTTTTGAAGTTCGACGATTATTTGATTTTTGAACTTCCTAATTATAAGTAAGATCGCTTCCATTGATTCTCCGTAATTCCGTAGAGACTCTTTACTATGTATAGATTTTCTTACTGTCTCATTTCAAATCAACTGGTGTGTCATCAACGCGCGTGATACACACGAGAGATATAAAAGTTACACTTTAAGTAGGGAATAGAGATGTGCGAATCAAAGTTTTTTTACGTCGAATTGAATCAAATCGAATTTCTTTAATTTCAAATCCGAATCAAGATTTCAACCGAATCGAATCGAATTAGAACATAACTTCTAACTGCTTCTGTCTGCAATCTGGATTTTTTTGACAAACAAAATTTCAGTTTCAAATTTTGTCAAAAAAAGGGCAGAGTCTGCGGTTCTTCCCCCTAAAATGTCTTATTAAGAATCTATTTATGGTAATGTAATAGTAGAGATAAACAGTAGTCCAAAATTTTTTCACATTTTTGCAGGTTCGAATACTGTCTTTTTTGTTTTCAAATTATTCTCTTAAATTTCTAAAGATTATTTAAAAAATGATGACCCTTTTTGAAAAACCTAAAACAGAGTAAAAATAACAGAGATTGCAGACAGACGGTTAGTTAATAACGTAATTATTATTAAGTTGAATTTTAATATATAGATAGCAAAAGAAAAAATTTTTGAATGTTATAAGAAAAAATATTGATTAAATCATATAAATTCATTAAGTACATATATTTAAATATTAAAACTGATAAAATCTACTTACTTACTTTATTCATTGTTAATGTCACACTGAAACAATTAGGTGAAAAATCATAAATCAATTATTAAGAGCTTTTGTGTGCGTTGTCTGCTTGTCTGTCTGTTTGCCAATTTAGATTTATGAATCATAAAGATTTAAATCTGAATCGAATCTTGATTCGATTCAATTTGATTCGTATTTGAATTGTTCGCACATCTCTAATAGGAAATAAAAATTATAAGAGTAATGAGTAAAAATTGGGTGAAACCGATATGCGCGTATGCTAATACTAAGTCCGACGAGATAATATTATGTAAAATTAAAATTTTCTTATGATTGTCTTAAATTGAATAAATGGCGCGCGACATTTTCATGAGAGGATGAGCATGAAATCGTTATGGCGATTGCATGAACGGGAGAGTTATATATAATATAGTGACACGTCAATCTTATGAGACAGTACGGGGCGCGTAGATATTTTGTAAGCAAGATAGAAAGAAAGAAGAATTACGCTATGTATGTTCACGATGCTTATAGCGAATAAAAAATTTTGTGTCGATAGTATATGTATAAGTACTTTCATAGTAGAGATGCAAACAAGAAAAAAAGATCAAAACAATAAGTGCACTCATAATTGTACACTTAATTACTTGAATAAAGAGTTTTGCCTGTAGTGGCGGATTTTTTTATTGCAAGTAAGATCTGTATTAACGAGAAATTTACTTGCAAATATACAAATGATTAATGATTACCCTTCGTGCGAGTTTCTTCTATCTAACAAAATTGCGTGATTTTTGCGCTTCTACGAGCATATTTTTGCAGGTTCTAATACTGTCTTTTTTGTTTTCAAATTATTCTCTTAAATTTCTAAAGATTATTTAAAAAACCTTGACCTGATCCTTTTTTATATGAGTTCTGGATACCTAAAACACTTTGCATATAATAACGAAACTTAATTAAGATTCCTGAGTAGTCGCCGCAGCCATATTAAATTGTGACGTTTTAAGCGAAAAATGACACGTTAATTTTTTTATGCCGTTTGTAAATAAAGACGCAATTTGGATAAAATGAAATGATAAGATCTTTAACATTTGTAAAAATAGATTAAAGCTTCCTTCCTAAAGCTATCTTCCTCTCTGACAGTCAATAAATAGTCGTAAAAGGCATATGAAAATTAAAATAGGCTACACATACATACTACATGTGCATTGAGTAAACATACTTCATGTGTCCTTCACCATATTTTACGATTTTACTAACTGTCAGGAAGGATAAGAATAGCTTCGTCTCATTCGGTCTCATCATTTCGTTTTATTCATTGTCTTTATTTATAAATATGTAACAAAATATAAGTATGTAACAAAAATTAACATATCATTTTTCTTTTATAACGTCACGATTCAGTATGGCCGTGGCGACTAGTATATTTTAATATATCATCTTTCATTTTAAGGCTTCTGAAAATTCTGATATAAAATAAAAAATGTTTAATATCCTGATATATAAAATTCAAAATAATTTAGGATATTAAACATTTTTTATTTTATATATCAGAATTTTATATTTCTAAAAACTTTTGGAATTGATGTCAGTATGTACACAAGTATTCTAAGATATATAAAAGACTATTCTAATTTTTTACATGATCGTTCAATAAAATTTACGCAGGTCCGACTTCTGTGAGCGGCTGTGTATATATTGGTTTGGGGAAAAAGTTTTGGGGAAAACTTTTTAGAAGTTAGCTCGGTTTTTTACCACAGAAGTTCTATACACTGATAGAATTTTCTACCCAAAAAATGGCAAAGATCAAACGGCATATATTTGGTTTAATAACAGATTTGTAAACAATTTAAAAAATATATTTTAATTATGCTATAATTATGTAAAAGGACTTTTTCCTCAACTTAATATATATTGGAGAATTAATAATTAACATGATGTATTTTATTTCTTCTGACTATACGTAATAAAATATGGGTAATAATAAATGTGTGACACTTTCACATTTGTTAACACATGAAAATATATATTCTAAGATATAATATAAAAGTTTACAAATTACAAATTATTTGCTTTGATTAGTAAGAATGTAACAAATATTGTCTTATATCAAAATACCTATTATTGCTTCTTCTTCAAATATTCAATATAAAGTTTAAGGCCATTTTGTATTTTCGGTGATTGTATATAGTTTATGAAGTTATCAGTATCAGCTTTCTTATTTTTTTTCAACCACTCGATCAAGTCGTTTCGCAAATCTACCTTGGTGATGGTCCTTGCCAAACCTTTATTTTTAATAACAATATATGGTTAATAACGCAGACAAAAAAAATTTTTGATCCGGAGAAAATTAAACCATAATATTTTTATGTATGTTAATGTTCTAAAACCGAATTCGATATCCAAATTGTTCTATCATATTACAAAAATAACTCGATTTTCAGTATTTTCAACTTATCGCTTGCATATTAAAAATCAAGCCATAAATGGCTCTAATAAAAATAAATGAAAGATTGAGTTATTTTCAGTCGATAAAACAAATTGTGACGTGGTGGAAACATTTCAGCATCGAATTCGATTTCAGAGCGTCAAAATACCTAAGAATATCATTAATCTCCTGATCAAATAAATTTAAATTTTGTTTTGTATGCTTGCATAATGTATCAATGCCTATTAAACAAAATGCTACAGTCCAATATTTTTACCTGATACATTATTATAAGATAATATGTAATTTTTGCACTTTTCGATCGCATCCATTTTATCTTTAGCGAGCTCATCCACGAGTCCAAGCTGCAATGCCTTCTCAGGCTTAAACATCGCTCCTCTAAAATATAACAATTATATCATGTAAAATCTCGTCATGTATCTCTCATTTTTTAAGTTTATTATATATTTATATATACGTATTTATTCAATGTTTTACATTTACCTTAAAAGTGCCAACTCAGCTTGTCGATAGCCAATTAACGAGACACATACATCCTTGAACCATTTTGGAGCAACCATACCCAATTGTGTTTCGTTTAAACCTATAGTATGCTTGCCTTCAACAAAGACTCTATATTCTGTAGACATTGCAAACAGGCAGCCTCCGGCAGGACTAAAGCCCTTCGTAGAAAGGAATATTGTATTAAATGTTGCAGAGATATGCTAGTAAAGTAATACTTGAAAGACTGTACATTGATAGCAGCAGCAATCGGTATAGTCAAACTGTAAACAGTCAGCCAAGTGTCTTGTAATGTTTGCCAGAAATTAGTAAGTTTCTCTTTATCATTAAACAATTCCATAATATCCAATCCTGCTGAGAATACAGTTGGTAAGGACGATGTTAATATAACGCCTTTAATACGACTATTTTGGGCCTCCAATAAAAATGTCTTTAGTTCACTTAACAATTCTGTATTCAAGCTGTTAACAGGTTTTCTTGCCATAGATATAATTTGGATACCTATATCAATAAAATAAAGTTTGAAAGAAAAAACTGTATATTAAGCATTGATGGAAATAGCAGTATTACCTGTATTATTGTCTTGTGTAATTTCAATAAGTTTTGGACTTGTAGCATAAAATCTTTTGAGGCATATTTGTCCTCCAGCGATTAGAGTCTTTAAAATAGTCATTATGACTAACGTTAGTCTTGTTCTTTTTTAAAATAATCGAGTGATGAATTTTGTAATAAATAATGAGTGTGGTTGATGAATTCTGTAATAAATAAAAGATAATTATTTAGAGGCATGTTCCGATTTCCATCTGGGTGCTCTCCGGGTGTCATATCATCCTTGTTTAACATTTGTTGACACCCGGAGAAATCCCTCAGATGAGAACATATGATAAAGTTATGTTCATTCGATACATTTTTGCATTTAACGATATAAACAAATTTGGCAGAAAAAGCAAGGAAGCTTAAATTATCTCACAAATTAAGATATTGTTAAAATTGATCGTATTCAAGAAAGCGATCATGTAACTTTTTCTTTAGAGCATGAAAAGTAAAAATTTTTGTATATATGTATGTAGTTGCAGAATATTTATTTTGCAACTGTTGGAAGTTTCCTTCGTGCTGATTGGATTATTACTTTTTGATTTAAAGGAATTGTCCTATGTCAGCGAAGATAATTTCTAGTTGCAAAAAGATTTGTCGCGTCGCATTCTAAAGCCTTGTTTACACCGAGTAATTCTTAATACGCATATTAACCAGTAACTTTCTATTAAATTATTTTAATTTCGACAATGTTTAATTTAAAGAATAATGTATTAAATTAGAATAATATGCATCAACATAATTAATTAAATACATATATCATATATAATATGTTTATTTGTATCGCCAAAATTAAGATAATTTAATAAAATTATTAGTTAACACTCACATCAAGTGCATGATATAAACTAAGCCAATATGCTCCTACCAGAAAAGTAAGAGAGAAAGAATATGAGAATTTTTTTCTTGTAACCGCAGTATTCTCGAGCACTGCCCTCTGAAGAAGTGGATGTAAACTACATAACAATATCCATTTTTTTGCGATGCTTCTGAAATAAATCGCTAAAATAATTAAAATCTATCACATAAATTAATAAAGATTCAGGTTTTTCTTTACCTGTATTTATAATTAGGTTTCTATTTAAAACCGCCTTAAGCACAGATATCTTAAGATATCATGAACCAATCAGAAAGCTGTATTAACATCTTTGAACATTACTTAAGGTGGTATTAAAATTTATTTATCGAGTATCGTCATTTCGTTTTTTGCTGTATGGCATCTCTGGCACTTATTCAATTCTATATTACTTGCGCAGTTCTTTTAATCGTAATTAGTAATTATTCGCGTGAGGTATTTTTGATATTCCAACATTATATCTCAATTTTCATTAGTTTAAATGAATGATTCATACTTAAATAAAGTTTGATAATATTCTATACATCCTTTATATAAAGCTATACAAATTTTCTTAATATTGCTAAACAATTTAATCGTATGCCTCTTTATTATTGAATATATTATGCATATGAATTTAATTTAATGCAGTGCGTACGAAGATACTTTCGAATGCACACATTTCATATAAATTGAATCTTTCGAAAAATTGAGAATATCATGAGGATATAATAGAGTATTATTTATTAAAAATTATATTGATGATTTAATAATATTGTTTGATCAATTTTAAAATCGAAAAGAGGAAGGTCACTAATACTGACATACCATTTTGTTTTTAGACAATATTTTTTAAAAGGTAAAAGAAAACAAAAAGAAAAAATAAACTTTAAATATATAAATACAAACTGAAAATTGTCTTCTATCAAATAATATAATCAGTTTTTATAATACATAATACAATTTTTAATTTTGCAATAATTCATTTTTTCGTAAGACAAGCAAAAATGAACAGTCTGGCAAAATGATCTGTAACTCGTTATGCAATCGTTATGAATACATAGACCGGTATTCATAGTTCTTAATAATTCCATAAAATAAAGACGTAATACATACTATATGTTAAATTTAGCACTATATTCGATTTTAAGATTTTCCCCATACTTTATCCGAAGGATATTCTGGGAATAAATTTTAGGATGTAAAGGATGTCTTTAAAATATGTTTTGAACGTCTGCTCTGTATGAGTATATTTTACATAATATATTCTTAAATAAAGATTGAAAAAGTTTTTAAATTCTTGTTATTTAAATTCTTTTCGTTTTTGAAGCATAATTATGAAACTACAAGATAATTTGAAATTCTTAAAATCTTACGTGTAAGATTTTTGGATTACATAAGAAATATAATCATTTTTTAACAAATTGTCTTTATTTATCTTTTTAACAAACTTTACTTTATATGGTCTAAACATGCGATTGTTTCGAAAACGCGAATTGGCCTCTCTCACTTAAGGTACCTCCAGACGATATGGACAATGTATGCCAAATTATTACATATACAGACACACATATGTAATTATCCATGAATGTAGACCAATTTAGTGAATGTATGCAAAATTGGTTTATGTTGAACAACATCTGGAAGACCTTTATAATGAACTCATTTTAAAGCTAGATTTGTTCGTGTTGCTTGCATTTTTTGCATTCAATATCTTCACTTTCTCTCTCCAATACCTGAATGTATTTATCTCATTTTAAGTGCAAAAATTTTTGAGCATTTCTTGAAAAAGCAACGTGAACAAATCTGGTGCTATATACATAATTACACTTCGAATACGTTTCTTTATGATTTCTGTTTCTTTTTTGGTACATTATGGCTTTCAAACGATTACAACTTTATTAAGAACCAAATAATCTTGAAGTTGAAGATCTTAGTCTAGAAATTCAAAAACTGCTGATTCAATCAGTACATGTGGATATTAATGAGGTGATGTCACATTTCCTTGCTAATAGAAAAATGGAAATTTTCTAATAAAATCCTCGCTTAGTAGATTGTGTCTTGTAGCAAGTTCACAAAATTATTTAGAAAGTTATTTTTCATGTAGAGAAATTTTTAAATCGCCCTTATTTTGACAACTAGCGAAAATTGAAAAGCACTCAAACGGAAACTTTTACGAAAAGCTACATAGATTGAGAAAGGATCTTAGAAATTATTAGTCTTTTATAGATATTCGTAGTAGGACATAAAGCGGCGTTGTTTGTTTGAAGATTGAAGAATCTAGAAATTTTCTGCTCTCAAATAATGCCACTCTACGTCCCACTACGAATATCTACGAAAAATTAAGAATTCTAAGATCTTGTCTCAATTTATAATATAATTTTTCTGTACTTCTTCGTAAAAATTTGTTTTCCGTCAGGGACACATTTTTCCTCGATCGAATCCTTCTTTTTTTGAAATAGTTGAAGTTATTAGAATACGTTCCAATAAGAGATTTATTCGAGCCTAGATAGTGAAAATCGAAGTACCGGTCAACTTTCTCGAATCAAAATCAATTTTCGGAAAGCGGGAAAGGAGACGAAACGAGTATCAAAATAGAATCATTTATTGCAATTTTACTAGCTTTCGGTATAAAGATCTAGAGTACAAGGTAGTTGCCCGTAGGATATATTGTAGGCGTATGTAGCCAAGACAAATTTTTAATGAAAAGGTACTCTAATGCATCACAGTTTTTGCGACATATGCAGTCTGCAGTTATGTCATCTCCGTTGTCACACACGCGCGTACACATATGTATACATGATGTATATATATACCGATAATCTCGATCCAGCGCAACTCGCCAGTTTGCGTAAAAGAGCAGTATCTCATGCCATGTCTTAGCGCCGAAATACTACCGTGTCCAAATACATGACGTACATATGCATACGTGATCCCTAATTTTAATTATTGATAGTGCTCGTATACAGGCAGAGCAGATCAAACTAATTCGGAAAGTCTTGTACTGGTTTGCAATTTTCACAATAATTAACGAGAAATTAATTACTAATAATCACTAATTAAGTCTTGTATACTACTTTAATTTTAAATATATTTTTTTTTGTGCTGTTAGAAGATTTCGTTTCAATAAGAAAGACGGTGGACAATCAGTGAGTTCAGGACCACTTTTAGATAATTTCTCGTTAATTGTTACGGAAATTGCAAAATAGTATAGAACTTTTCGACTTGGTTTATTCTGTTCTATCTGCATACGAACGCTGTGTCAATAATTAGAAGATACCCTGTATATTCATTCGGATTAATCATATATGATCATTAATATGTACGAGTACTTTAAAGATATCGCGTATAGTAAAGTGCTTAGGCCAGCCGACATGTAAAGAATTCGAGAAACGTAATTTGTTCATCACTCTGGTAATGATAATACTAGCGCGACGAAGTTTGACGGCAGTGGAAAAAAACGGCTCATAGATCTGCGAATGGTATGACATCTCAGAGATATGACACCAATTGAATATTCTTCCCTTTTGTATCATTGCAAATGCTGCAACTACAATAGCGTCACTTTATTACTCTTTTTTTTTCTAGATGTACAGAGATGGTCGCTGCCTAGAGCTTAAACGGTCATACGAATTTTGATTTTAATAAGATAAACAGGGAAACCTGAAAAAGTGTCTTAGACTTATATAATTAGAAAAGATTCTTTTTGCGAAGTTAGTTGGACGTCTTTTAGAGTTTTGCATTAAGCGGGAACTATTGCTTTAAAAAGGCTTGACTTTAGTTAACAATTGACTTTCAAGTGCGCTTTTACGCTATATATTCAAGTACTATTCGAAAATATTAATATGTAAAACATATCAATGTTGGTCAAGTTCTAGACAGCCCCTCGAGTCTCTTCAATTAAAAGAAAGTTAATGTACAACTGCCTTGAAAGCATTATAATAGAATGATGGATTATGTATCAGTGCATTTGTTTCACTTCTAATAATTGCGGATAATTTTCCACAATGTTTAATAATATTCCATCGATGTATGTTCTTAATTGTGTGTTCACTTCTTGCTGCTCCTTTAAGGCTTGTTTTAACTGTAACATAAATATAATTATTAATTATGCCGTTCTCAAAGCAAAATTTCGAATTAAGCTTTAATACGTACTTCAGCCATAGTGCACGGTTCACTGAGTTCGTCTTTGCCATCTATCTGTAAGGCGACGAGAAGAGGTTGATGTTAAATTGTTAATATCCATTCGTTACAGTTAATAGATTCGATACATCTTAAGAAAATACCTGATCTGGATTCATGCCGGCTAATAATTCTACAGCAAGACTAGGACCCTTTTCAGCATTATTATTACAAGGATTCAGCATTATAAGTTCACGACCTGCCTGCAACGCCGCAGCAGCTTGCAGTTCGTCTCGAGATTCTTCCAAGCCTACAAATTGAGGAATATAATATTATTATAGAACAAAATTTATCTTCGACGAATCAATTAGATACGCTCGAAATGCAGTTTTTTTCATGATAGAAATGCTTAAGGAGCGAACGATTTCTGAAAGCTCACAATATCGAATTAATAGTTCCGTAGTGAACGTACTTTTATTGCGAGCTTGAAGTTGAACCACCTGCTGCACCAGTTCTTCAAGCCTCTGCTGATCCTCATTCCGTAACGAAAGTTCTTCTCTCATAACATCAAGCATATGATGAGCCTCGTTAGCTCGGCTTATCGCATGACGTTCACTTTCGCGCGCGGCATCCGCTTCCCTTCTGGCTTCTCGGAGATCATTCTCGAGTTGTGCTTTATCCGTCCTCGCTGTCTCCAGCTGTTCGCGTATTCGCGCAATCTCCTCTCGCAAACTGGTATTGTCCAGTTCTGCTGCCTGCTGCTTAATGTCACAGTTTTCCAGTTGCAATTGACGTTCACGTTCCAAGCGACATGCCCATTCCCGATGTCTTCGTTGCTCAGTCTGTGAAATAAGAAGAAATTTTTTTTTAAATAAAATATAATTACTTTTTTTGTTGTGATTAAAAAAGACCTTCATCTTATCTATAGTATAGACTCTATACGATACAGAAACCTCGAAGAGCATAGAAACAAAATTTATTTTCTCTTCAATTGTTTTCGATATCGAATTCAAAATGCAAAAAAAATATAAAAATGAAAGAAACATGATTTTATTGTGTAAAGTTATATATATATATATATATATATATATATATATATATATATATATTATATATATATATATAAATATATAATATATATATA
>Ga0157364_1000913_pt1 | contig 23144 bp, 22 predicted proteins | sample AttsexASBM2_FD_111476 | JGI IMG/M metagenome (GOLD analysis project Ga0157364, IMG submission 111476) | Fungus gardens microbial communities from leaf cutter ant in Ribeirão Preto, State of São Paulo, Brazil - Atta sexdens ASBM2 | ecosystem: Host-associated > Fungi > Mycelium > Unclassified ...
ACTTCCTCTTTCATTACTTCATTCTTTCCATATCCCTCTCCTTTGTTCTCAGTTACTCATCAAATGGCACTCAGTTCATATCTTTAAGTTCGATCATTGACAAGGTTCAAAGAAAGGGTGGGCCATTGATAAAGAATCGATTCCAAAACACAATGCTAGCAGATGGCGGGCCTCCGCTTTTCTTTTCATTAATGAAACCTGCCAGTTATTATGAACTCAAATCAAAAGGACAAAAAATTAGGATTTTTCAGGCTTGTTCAAAAGAAAAAAAAAAAGAAGTAAAGTCCTTTGCCGGGGTTTTCTATAGATAGATGGATAGAGGAGTGCGTTAGTGTTACGACTGATAAGCGAGTGCACTTTAGGAAGCTGTTGAGTGCCCGATGAGGTCGAATGGTTTTCAATGTGTCCATTCCGGAATACACAAAAAAGTAATAAATAGACACGTTTACCGAACCTGAGGTATTTGATTGATCCGTTGCAGCTTAAGCCAAACACTCGAACAGTAGCATTGGCTGCTATGATAGGAACTGTTATTTTTGCTATGGCGTTAGGTGAATCAGTCACAGTAGAGGGAATTGTGCTATAATTGATGCTGTTACTGAGGCTACTGCTATTCATTGTTTATTGTCAACTTCTATGATAGACGAAAGATTCAATCAGCTAGATTGAAAAGCAGCCCCGGCCCCGAGGAAGCGAGCAAGAAAGGCGAGAAAGAGCAGAAGCAGCAGCACTGCCACCGCTGCAACAACAACAAAGCCGCGGATTCTTGCGCCGTCCATCACTGCAAAAGAGATTGAGCTGCGGGCATCAAGGGACCGAGATTATATGCTACTGCAGAAGCGGAATCGGGTTGGAAGGTAAGGATAGCATGATTGACTGGTTGCGGGTCCCTTGGATCATGGGCCACAGCTACTTGGGTTTAGACCGCTGAACATCATTTGGATGGGCCGAGGCTATATGGGCTTAGGCCTTTTGATGGCTGTCATTTTCTGGGCTATTTGGAAGGACTCAGATCCTTTCATGTAGGAGATAGATGGGCTCGGATCCTTTGCATGATTTCATGTGAGGAGCCACCTTTGATGGGCTTTGAATTTGGACAGATCCATCGTGCCTTCTTGCATGTACTTGGGCTTGCTTTGATGATGGGTAGGCTTGTTGTGCTTTCTTCTGTGGGCTTTAATCGAGGAAAGCAGGCTTGATAGGGCCAAGTCTTCATTTTTAGGACCTTCATTTTGAGGACTTTGTGGGAAGGGCCCGTGCATGTAGGCTTGGGTCTTTCATTCGGGCCCTATTGGGGCACCTTGTGGGCCGATGCGTATAAGCTTGGGCCTTCTTAACGTGCGTCATTTGACGACTCAGTGCATGGATGTCACGAGTCCATTGGCATAGGCTTAGACCTATTTCGTAAGTGAGCAGTCTTTGGCAGGCCTGGAGATTGAGTTAAGGGGAGTAGAGGTCTAAAGCTCATGTTACACGGGTCGTGCACACTTCATTGGCACCGGGCCCGTTTCGTGAGGGCCACGCCCATATGCATAAGGTCTATTTTATCTTAATTTTTCTTTTTCCTCTTTTTTTTTTAACAAAAAAAATGAAGAGAACACATCAGGTTTGGTCTTGGAACGCCATGCTAACACCATGCTTAGCAAACCATGCTAGGACCGATCTTAAAACATCATGCCATGGGTGTGGTCACGGCTTCAAAGCCGGTTACATTCTTTCTCCGAGAAGCCAGTTATAGAGCATAGCCAAACCTCGCGAGGGAAGCGGGTCGGGGACGACGTTTCAAAGCTGTCAAGCAAAGAACCTTTGCTGCAGGAAGAGGGTGATGGGAGCCTTGTTCGGTACGGTATCAGGCTTGGTGATGTTTCGGAAGCCAAAGTGGATGGCACAGTAGTAGAGATTAAACTAAAAGCATCACTCTCCCATCTCCATCATGATCGAAAATGGACCGCATGAGTGACAAAAGATTGGTCCTTGTGGTGAAATGTCAGACCGTGGGTGCTTCTCGGGTGCTGCAATCACACAACAGCAACAGTCCCTGCCATAAGCCCTGCTACGGTTGCATCTGATGGGAAAATCCACGCTCCGCTCCTTAACGAGCCCAAGGTTGCTTGGAAAACCTCAGCAAAGGCTAAAGCCCGAATTTGTTACTTCTCAGTGTATGAGGAATGAAAAGCGGAAAGAGCTTATTCGTGAAAAGAAAAGAATGGATTTCTTTGGACTCTCCCAAGAGCTTATGAGTGCACAAGAGCTGATATGCCAACAGCTGATTCAATAGCTGTGGATTCAATTCCTTCATTCAAACCTGAACCCGAAAGAGCCTATTCGAGAAGAGTAACAAGAGTAATTAATGGCGGATTCGCTCTCAAATCGTCCTTCTCATCTTTAAAAGCCAAATCATCGTCCGCATCTAATCAATCCCCAATCGTCTGGTATCCCTTTCTCCCTTTTCTCTTTCTGCAATAAATCGTCCTCATCGAATTGTCCGCATGCGAATCCTTATCCTCAAAATAGCGTATTCGTGGTATTCTCTTCCCAACAGCTTTTTCTATTCCGAATTCCTACTCAATGTAGTGCACTCGCTCGCCTTCGGGTGAGGTTCAAAGACACTCGACTGAAAGGAGAGGGAGGGTGGAATTGAGTCGCTTCCTAACTTGCCGAAGAGAAGGTATTCATTAAAGCAGTAATCATCGAAGGCATACCGATACCGAAAGAGTCAAAGTAAAAAGTCTCCGGGTTAGAGTCACCAAGAAAGCAAGCCGGGAAGGCATAGAGTCGACGCAGTCAAGCAGGAAATCCCGTAATCGACGGCAAAAAGGCATAATCAAAAGTACAGGCAGAAGGCCAAGAGCCTAGTCGTGCAAAGATCCAAGCAGCGTATTCTGATTCAGGTGCGAAAACAGCTTCTTCTCGACGCAGGAGATTCGTGAACAAGCCCATCTAAGAGCCTAGCAGTAGCAGCCTTTATTGCGACAGAGAGAGCTTCCAACAAGGAAAGCCATTAGCCAGCAGGCAAGTAAGCGAGAGCGAGTAGTATGAACTAACTGGAACTAGGGCTATTCAAAGCATCGAGCAGTACAGGAAGCATCTAAACATGAAGGGGAATAAGCAGCGCTCTTGGCTGCCATAGTTGTTGTACGAGTAATATGAGGTTGAATCAGAAGAGGACAAGGAAGATGACGTCGAATCGGCTCTTAGAGATTGAAAGCTAGCTCCTGACTCGAGGGAGTTCATTTATTATTACGTTACACTAGGTCAGCCCCCATTTGATCGACGGTTTTGCCGACACTGATGCTACCATTTAGAAATCAAGGAATATGGTTGGTAAGCCGATAGTAGAATCAAGGAATATGGTTGGTAAGCCGATAGTAGAATCAAAAGATGTTTTTGGCATTTCCATAAGATCTTTGAGCGGATGGATACGCATTCAGTTAGCTTTCTTACAGCAGACAGGCTGATACGCCAAGACCGCTTATTCACTCGGCAACAACAGCGCATTCAATAGCTGCAATCGATGCTTCTTCCTTAGTCTATTTGTAAACAACCGACCGAGGGGAAGTAAGCAGGAAGCCATAACTGCAAGAACCACAGCGGACCGGTAGGATTGGCGAAAGAGTCTTGCAACAGTCTGTACAGGCCCCTTTACAAGCAAGCTAACAAGAATAGAGCAAGTGCCATTCTTTTACCTGAATTACATCCACTCTTGGCCAAGTTGAAGCACTCTGAAGTCATCCTCAGGGAAGGCGAGCAAGGAAAAGGAAAAGATAACTAGCTTTGGGCTTCTCCTAAGAGAAAGAAGGGACTTTAAAGTACAGAAGCCAAAGAAAGCCTCTTTACCTAACTTTGGCTGGTATACGAGTGGGAACAGGCTAAGTTCAAAAAAAAACACACAATATATGTCTTTATATTCCATAAATCTATCTCTGTTGGGAACTTATTTTAACCAATATTTCTGTCTTTCTTCGATACCGACATTCTAAGATGTAGAGGTTGAAACTGCTTATTATATTAAGGCCGAGACAGGGCCAAGCTTAATTCCATTGTGACAGGGTGCCATCCTGAAGGGAAGCAGTCGCTACTTCCCACGGTCTAGTTTAAGCACGATACTACTTATATCCATCCCTCTTTCATCTGCCTATAGCTTCTCTTTGAGCTCCACTACGATCCCACTTATCAAAATCAAAATTCAAATCTTGTTGAACCCGATACCCATCCTAGCACGTCCCGTCCAAGAGCACCACCCTAGAAGAAGCTAAAAGCAGGAACTAGCCCGCTGCGGTAACATCGTTCAGTTCATAGGTTTGTGATTCGAGGAGTTTTCTTTTCGGTACCCTAAAAAGAGTACAGAGTCCCTAACTACTGCTTTTAAGCCTGTCCTTTGGAGCCTGAGGCAGTTACGGTGAGTAACTGGATCTGATACTCTCGTTCTGTGCGTGAGCACTCCACTTGCTGATAATCTCATCTTGTTTTTCTTCTTATTTCGTAAAGTAAGTAAGTCTTTGGTGACTTCTTTCCTTTGTTTGGCTTGAGTTCCATCTCATTTGTCAGGAGATGGAGTCATCTTGCTTAGTAAGGAGCGCAGTCCATAGAAAAATGGCCTGAGTTTTGTTGTGCCCAGTATTGAGTGCCCAACCGTGACTAAAGGGATCCCTTGTTGATATAGCTGAAAGTGGGTGGAATCAATCGTTTAGTATAGTGGATCACGGCTGCATTTAGGATAGGAGCGATCTTTTCATCCAACTATTACATACATAAGAGAAGAAAGCTGTTAGCTTAGGGCAGAGGTATGCCCTAAGCCTACCCGAGTTCACAGATGTCGTTGTTTATCCCTTTCTTTATTCATGAAAATTGGGTGAGTGTTCAGTCTATCTGAGTATAAGATCGAAAAGAATGAATGCATTGATTGCATTTCCAGTGAGATGTCCAAGAGAAAAGGAACGAGGGGAAGAAGCGACGAGAACATAAAATCGTGAATGAAAAAGCGTGACGAGAATTTCTCAATTCGAGATGTTAGAAGGTGCAAAATCAATGGGTGCCGGAGCTGCTACAATTGCTTCAGCGGGAGCTGCTGTAGGTATTGGAAACGTATTCAGTTCATTAATTCATTCCGTGGCAAGAAATCCATCATTGGCAAAACAATTATTTGGTTATGCCATTTTGGGCTTTGCTCTAACCGAGGCTATTGCCTTGTTCGCATTAATGATGGCCTTTTTGATTCTATTTGTTTTCTAAGTTTCTCCTTTTGAAAGGTGTAGTCTCTCCTACCTGAGGAAGAGGACGAGGCCCTCCCCCAAGGGGAGGGGGAAGAGGAGTGGGACAGGGGCCTCTTCCAAAAATCTGCGAACTCCACTTTTGAGAAATTAGGGGTCGAGATTTCATTATCTAAATCCCTTGTTTCTCATAGTGGATGTGCCGAGTTTGCGAAAAGATTCAGGTGTCATAACCTTCTGGTAGATTTGTCTCCAGTTTCGGTTAAGAACCTACTCCCATCACCTGCCAGGTGCGTTGTCTCTGTTGAACACTTATGGTGTCAAGAGATTCTCGACTTTGGCTAGGTTGCATGGTGTGGTGGTTCGACCGCTCCAGCAGGAACTCTTGGGGAAGATTACCAGTGAAAATGCCAGCTCCAAAAGGGACTCATAGCAGAATTGCTTGAAATCGAACAAGCTGGTGCTCACCTTCCTCGAAGTATGTTATGGTGGATTTTGAATCCCTAGTAGTAGACCAAGAGCTCCTGTTGGGAAATTCGGTTCTTGGTCTGATACATAGGGCAATCCACTCGAGTATGCGACTGCCTAAAGATGATAGACCTGCATGCGATTGATAGAAGGCTTCGACCTCCGGCACGCATCTCTTTTCTTCCCACGCATCATATAAGTAAGCCATATCTAAGGAGCTCTAAAGTAAACCCAAGCTAAGTAAACTTAGCTTAGCTCGAATTGGATTTCTTACTCCAGAAAAGACAGACTAATCTTAAATAATGCGCACACGTGAAAAAGGCTTACCCCGCAGGCTGACTCTTCCAATCCAACTCTATCGAAGGAGAAAAAAAGCTGGGACTACGACTTGCTTAGTGCAGGGCTGCTTGTGGTGATTGGTTGGACACTCTCTTCGTCTAAGGTCTTAGCTTGGTCACTCTATTAAGCTTTCCCAGCAAGTCTATTGAATGGGGTACGAAAGATTGCTATTCAAAGCATCGTTAAGAGTTCTGTCTTCTAGGGAGTAGTCAAGATAAGATGACTCTGATCTTTCCTTCTATGGAGCCGGATGTGAGCTTCTCGCCTACTGATCTTACTCAAAAAGAGTCAATGGGAGCGAACACATCAATAGCAGCAGACGCAGAGGAAGAAATCCTTGCTCTTCGGGCTAAGATGCTGACTTTGCCGTGGAAAGAGTAATGAGAGGAAAGCCTTGACCTTCCATTGTTCTACCCTTCGAACTCGGAGATTGAAAGGTGATTGAAGAAGATCACTCTATGCAGCGACAGAGGCAAGATCTCTATATGTTGATAGATACCCGAGAGACTGAGTCCTTGGGGGAGAGAGAAAGCAATCGGCAGGGAGGCATTACTCCCACACGGAAAACGTGCAACCAACCTTTCCTTCCCGCTTCTTCCTTGAGAAGAGAAGGTAGGGGCTCTGTTTCCGCATCCGTTCCATGTCTGTATTCATCGTTAAGATCTCCCGGTAGAATCGAATGGTAACTGAATCATTCCAATAGTTCCGAACAAGTCCTGCATGGGCTCTTTGTCGAATGAGTTTGCATTCCTCAATCCAATCTTTCAATTTCCGACATCTAGAAGAACTCGCTGGAGCACCCCTCCATTCACCTTTCGTTCCCATATGCATCGGCTTTTTCTAAATCAACATATCTAGGTTCTCCCAACCCAACAGGTTCCCTTTCTTTCGAAATGGCATTGCCAAAAGTAGAATCAAAGGCTTGACAGGAGAGCTTCTCTTAGCCCTATAGTCTTTCTCTTTCCCAAATTTTTCCAAATGATTCAAGACCTGAACTGAAAGAGACTCTACCCAGTGAGTTGTCTCCCCTCCGATCAGGATCTGCCTTAGCTTTAAGCCCTACAGTCACTGAACTCTATATCTCTGGAACTGAAAGAGGGTCATGACTTTAGAGCTGGGAGAACTCAGGCATTTCCCTACTCATCATCTCTATCTCGAACCACAGAAAGCGTAGTCACAAGAACTGAAAACAGCTGACCAAGTCAGTTCCTTCTTGGCTACTGATGCCATCCCTCCGTCTAATTGGATTGGCCTCTCGGTGATATAGACTCTTCCTGGTGAGTTGCCTACCAGGTAGCAGCCAATAGCTTTTACCTGGATCCTTTCCCTTTAAGGGGATCTACTACTTATCTAAATATAAAGATAGGACCAAAGTCAAGTGATTCAACTCAAGCACGAACCGCTACCCCTTAGTCTCCGACTTCAGCAGAAAAAACGAAAACAACTAATTATATCATGTCAACAGCGCATTCGTTCACTCAAATAGCGCATTTGTGAGCTCCAAGTCCAAGAGCCTATCCGGTACGAGAAGTTAAGGGTGAATGTGAATTTCTCTTCTTTAGCGAGAGTAGAAGAGCCTAAACTTCTCAGTCGAGCTACAACCTCTCCCTCTGGTCGAGCTGCTCCGCTCCTTGGCAGTCAGTCTATTACCCACCCCTGATCCCATTCCTTCTATTTTTCATCTGAGCTTGTACCAAGCTCCTTTCCGTGTAAGCTATTCCATGCGATGTCTTTCACAAAGGTACAGGGATTTTATAATCGATAGAGCTGGTTCATCTTTTCTTCCCTCGTAGGAACTCGGTCTCTCTAATACATCAATATGGTAGATAGATCAGGTAGAAGATCAGCCGCTAATCTGCTACTCTCGTTGTGTTCGATCGGCTTCAAAGCTTTTTTCGCTTAGCGCTTCCACCGATGCCTGAATGCTACTTTCGTCTACGTATGGGTTATATTATATAAGCAATCCTCCTTCTATGGTGTTAGGCCCAGTTTCTTTCAACTAACAACTAAGCGCTTCGCCCATTAGTCTTTCTACTAAGCTCTGATTAGTCCTTCCCCTGAAGCCTGAGTTAAAGAATCCGTCGATTCCACATCCCTTGATTCCAATTCCGCTATTGGAAGTGCTGTTATGATCGATTTTGCTTCTCCTCTTCATTAATAGCCTGGGAACTTAGATTATTAATTAGAGTATGGCAGGTCCGTCTTTGACCGGTTCGGGACTCGTTCTATGACCTTACTCCCATGTTTTAGGAGTCTGAGAAAGCTCTTCGTCCGCATTCCTTCTATCAGGCCAAGCCTAACAAGCCTTGGAAGTCGGCTAAGGGCTTTAGCGGCTCCCTATTCCGTGCTAGCTTTTGGGTCTGCTAGCATTCCAAGCTTCGATGCTTTCGATTCTTCTTTCCTAGGCTATTTCGTACGTGTAAGCTTTCGAAGTCGTATATCGAATGAGTGGATATCGGGAATGGTCCCACATCCTCCCTTTCTCCCTTCATGCTAAGACCACTTTGTGTACCGCGTCTTCTATCGCTATCTACAGTGATTCTTCCGTCTAACCGGAGTGAGGACTCATCCTTCGGACTCCGCAGGAATAGCCGGACGCGAGAAAAAGACAAAAACAAGGCTTCTCGTGGCCCTATCGAATCCGTTCCCGAGTTAAGGTCACTTCACAAGTTGCGTTATCTGGTCTTGCGGTGCACTCACTCCCTTTCCTTCCGCTCACTTCTGGACCCTTCGATCCCGGTTAGTGCTCTTTGGCCCGGTCTATTCTGTCTGATATCATATAGCCAGGAAAAAGGGATCTAATAGTCATCGCCTTTGAGCTGGGAAAAGCCTCAACGGCCTGGAGTCGGCTATTCCTGATTCAGCAAAGGAAAGAAGGCTTGATCCCAAGACTAGCTGCGGATTGGATTCTTCCTTTTATTGACTCTAATCGTGATTTTTACTCTATTATGATACCTCCCTCTGTCGCAATAGAAATAGAGAATGGAGGTGACTTCTATACCTTTCTTGGTGAAGAATCTTTCTTTCTTTCCAGCTTTGGTCACATAAGCTTGAACCACTCCGGGGAAACCTACTTTGATATTCTACGATCGGACTTTGCCGGGCATGAGCTACTCTCTTCTATCCTTCCTCTAACAGATTCAATGGCATCGCTTATTCTTTTTGTTTCAAGCATGAGTGACCAGTCGCCGAGAGGAATAAGAGTTTTTTTTGAATCATTCCCATAGTCGTTCTTTTTAGAATTGTTAGTAGTTCACTCACTGCGAGAAAGAGAGAAATTGGAGATTGTGTAATAGGTACCTACTTCCAATCTTCCTTGAGAGCTGGTTAACCCAATCGCCGAGGGAAGGTAGGCGGGTCTTCCCTTATTATAGGACGCACAGGTGAGAGCATCCCTACCTCTAATGGGTTTGTACTTGAACTGACCGAAAGTCTTGTTTTGCTGCTTAAGGAGGGGCCTCTAGGAGGTTTTCTATACCTCTTCGTCCCTGGCTTTTCTTCCTTCTCCCTTTGTTACTTACTTTGTTACATTACAGATGCCGTACCTCTTCAGTCTATTGCTATAGGTTCTAGAGTAGAGAGAATTCCTATTGACTGTCTTTCCCTTGGGGGAACTCCCTTAATCTCAGAAGTGACGGAACTATCTTCTCTTCCAAAAAGAGCTGAAGTAGCCATGTTTGCAGCCCTTATGCCTGCAACGGAAAGAGCATTTGCGTATACGACATATCATTCGGACTCAAGTAGATAGGAAAGAAAGCACTCGCAGGCAAGTACAGGACGAACCAAGCGCACATACAAATTGACATTACCCTACCCTGAGTTGTCATCAGTAGACGCAGGAGTCGCAAGCAGCACAATGCTCATTGCCTCGCTCTACACGATTAGAGAAGGTTATTGACCAGGCGCACACGAAAGAATGGGAACTCTCTGGCCTGTCCGCCACCATGAAAGCACGCTTCATAAGGAAAGGGAAAGCCCTCAGTAGTAGGAGGCGCTACCGCCACCGCCCTCCTCTGTCCGTCTTCTCCGTGTCATATGAAAAATCCTTTTATGAATGAGAATATTGGCCAACATTGGAATTTGGAGACAAAGCAAAAAGGGAATGAGCAACCCTACCAGCCATCTGAAAGAACAGAATCCCCACGAGGCTATTACGTGGGGGGATTAGAGCTACTGAGTGAGCCAATTGAATATCGCTAGCCCCCGGACCGGACCGACCCACTCAACTATTCAAAATGAGGAGAAAGCGGAGAATGACAGCTAGATGGCTCTCTCTTCCCAGTAGCAGGCGAGGCAAAAAAGACCTGTTAATTAAGTTTAAGAAAGAGGGTCTCATCTTTCGGTTTTATATGATCTCATAAGGCAGCGGTATGCACCACTTACGCTTCCCGAAGTTCCTATTCCTTTCGGTCGGATTGGAATGGTAGAAGCCAAAACCTAGAAGGATCTTTGCCATAGGCAACTATATACATCAGAGGTTGCTGCCCCCGTACCATACCATGATTGGTTGATGGATCTTCTCCTCTCCCCGTCGTTTACCGACGGATGGTGGGTTTCATTTAAGAAAGAGGGACCTTTTTCTCGGTTAAACTTATAACTATGATCTGAAGAACGCTACAGCCGTTAACGTTACGTTCTTACTTAATGGCAAGAATGTCCATGTTCTTTGGACCTACCTGGGCGAGTTCCGTTTTCCAGACTACATGTTGGCCTTTCACACTATATGTATGGTAGTGTGTGTGGTTGGCAGCGGACCGGATTGATCCCGGTCGCCGGTTTCAGGCCTATGCTGTCTTAGGTGATGACATTGTTATCGCCGAAAGTAGGGTTGCTTCTGAGTATGCGAGTGTGTTAGCGGATTTGGGAGTCACTCTTTCTCACCAAAAGTGCTGGATCTCTAAAAAGTGGTCTTTGAGTTCGCTAAGAGATTCGTTGTGCGATTTTTTCGAATGGGTACTTGAACTTTATATATCCAGTCTAAGTTCGAGTATTGAGAATGTCCAGATGGACTCTGGGATTAGCTCTCAAAAAGACTTACTTAATTAAAAATTAAGTCTACTTGCTCTTTTAGGTAGGTGGAGCTTGTTATCGGACTCGTCAGTTCGCTTCCGAATCGGCGTTCTCGCAGATGGGAACGCTTTTGTTTGGTCTTGGGAAAACCAGGTATGTCCTGGATGCCCCTACCAATGGAATCCTGGCCGTGGTTGTGGTTCTCCAATCCCATTAGAGTTTTGATTGGTTGGCCATCAATCCGTCACGTCGAAGGGTCTGATAGTGGACTACGTCCGACGCAAAAAAAGGAGCTTTCGTGACCTTCTGAGGATCTCACGATGGGGAAGTGGAAATGTTAGAGCGTACTCTTGTCCCTAATTGGGTAAAGTTATGGCTTTTTAATTTACATTGGTACCAAACGGTAGCTTCAAAACCAGATGTGCGACTTCATGATCAGGATCTTTTTTTGTTCGTATCCCGAGCTCTCGAATAAATAGGGGATGATTGTTCAGTTCAAACTCTTTCTCTTGTTTCTAAGGTTGTTTAAAAACCGGCACCTCGATGCTTTGGGTCTTCGTCCGCTCCCACTTTTAGTAGGGCGAGTGACTCCGTCCCTGGGGGACCCTCCATCGATAGCGGATTCTCCCAAGAACCGTGATTGGGTAGAGTGATCTCTCTGTTTACTTCCAGCTTAGGTCCCTTCCCTCCTTCAATCTCGAATAAGGTAGGACCTGAAATAAATGACAGAAGATTTCCTCTCGGTCCGTTTTTAAAAGGTCTTGTGCTTGCTCATGCCGATACTTCAAACCATCTTCAATCCGGTAGAGATTGGTTGATAGGAATGATGCCAACTAATGAGAGGAGGACCAGTTGAGTGGCTTCCGTATCGAGATCCGTTCCTTCTATCGGTGGGTATGCTTCCCTCGCACCGGGCATAATTAGATTATACTCCAGTCTTCGCTCCTCGATCCACTCCTTCATTATAAGTCGATTGGATCCCCTCGGTTCTTTTGCTGGCTCTGATTCATCATCACCTAGTTGCCCGAAGCCGGCCTTACCCCCTGCCCTTTCAACCTCTCTCTTCCGCTTTTCTATCCGAAGCTGGGGAAAAAGAGTTGATTCAAAGTCACGATCCCGTCTCTAGTCTCTAAGCAGCTTGAATTGAACCCTCAACGTGAACGAGAGAAAAAGGATCTAATCTAAGCCACTGCTCTCGGCGGATTTCCGGAAAAAAAAAAAGATAGGAATACTACTTCTACTAAACTATTCCCGCGGATACGGGATCAGTAACAGTATGTAAAATGTTCAATACCTGATGGAAATAGTTACTAGCATAGCCATACATGGTCAGGTCTTTCAAAACATCACATAAATGCACTAGATCCCCCGCCGGTTCTCCAATAATATCCTTTGCCAATCTACTATATGTCCAATTGGCAGGCAAGGGAAAATTATGATCTGTCATTATTTTTTCTACACTCTTCGCAATCGCATATAGCATTTTTCTGGCAGCAAATTGAGACAAGGTTATTGGCTGGTTTTCTGGGTGACCAACATTAATACCCACAGGGTCTCCAAAATTATCAACATCCATAATAACAGGATTTACCAAATTATCGAGATCGAAATGTTGTTGTTGTTGAGAAAGGCCCTCGGATAAAGCTCTAATTGTTTCCATAAGAATAAGTTGATTATTCATGACTAACAATAAAATGGAAATTTCGGTCCCGAAACGACTTAGCTTCGGACTTCTGTGAGATTTGAAAAAGATCTTTTGTCAGGTTTTTCCTAACAAAGAAATGGGATAGAAGATTTTTTCATTTAAGGTAGACGCGGCCGCCCTGGTGAATAAGCCGAGTCCTTTTCGAAAGTGAGATCACCACCTTCTTTCAGAAGAGGGAAAGATCCCTCCTAAATGCAGCCGTGATCTTATATACGATACCACCAGATGCAGTCGGACCGGATTTATCATAACATTGATATTCTTTCGTTTCCTTCCTTATCAGAGAGGGAGGGCGGGGCTTCTTTATTGAACAAGGGAAGGGGCAATAGAAATGATCATAGAAAATGTGAATGCAGAGAGAAAAAATAACCGAAAGATATCATAGTTTGCAATGTCTTGTTGTATCCCCTGATAGGGAAAGCTGTGTCGCGTACCATTGATCTCGATCTGCTGTAAATGCCGAGTCAATGTCGCTTCGGATAGCGCCCTTCCATGCGGAGAAAAGAGGACCCCCCGGATGCGATTGCGTGCAAGCCAAACATGATGGGGATTCCAGCCATCATGTATAAGGGCTGCCTCCATCCTTTTTTTCTAGAACCAGCTGTTTACAGCATTCTTTTCGATCTTGTACTCAAATACACTGAACACCCACCCAATCGTGAGAAAATGACGATTCACTAAAAAACTTCTGTTTTTGTTTTGTTTTTTTGACGTTGTCAACATCCCGAAATAAAATTCCTTTGTTAGTGATTCGGCGTATTGTCTATCTTATTTAATTAAACGAAATTTCGAAGAAGCTCTTTTATTTTAAGAATATTTCCCGCACTTCTTCAGTAAATTTTCCTACTTTATTATGCCGATTCCTCTCTCCGTATATTTTCTGTTAGAAGGAAGGCAAAAGCTGACTGGTGCTTTGTTTAGGGACGGGAGCAACTCCTTCTTTTCCGAGTTGGCCGGCATTCTCTCGGTAGATGGGGCACTCCCCTTTCTTAGCGCAGGATCTACTTTCTCCGCTGAAGACTAACGTAATCCTAAAAGACCTTCGTGCACCGGTCATGTTCTCTTGCTTTAATCTTATCTTCTCTTTCCTCAAAGAGCAAATAGAATAAAAATAAGCCCTTTTCGGAGTAAGGGGCAAGAATGTGTTTGAATCAAGTAAGAATGCGCTCCTATTGAATCCGCTTTTGGGAATAGAAGGCTATTTAGTCCATTTTCCTTTCGAAGAGAAGAGGCTAATCGATATCCTAACTCTAAGTAAGAGGGGATTAATGAAAAGGACTGGGCAAATAGGTTTATCCATAAGGAAAAGTCCCTCCTTGCCTAGGGGCTCTCTCTTGTCTTCAAAGACGAATACAAATTAGTAGGGCTGCCCCAATAGCTCTTGTTGAATGGACATCTGAGATGGCATCAAGCCGAACACAAAAGAGATATGGGCTGCTAGTAAGGGAGGACTGTGAAGCCTTCTAGCATAGGTGATGCCTTCCCATATCTTCGGTACAGGTACGGACTTTGAGAAGACGGCCTTTGTCTTTGACTGTGTGGAATAAGAGCGGGTGCCTTTCATTTATCAAGACTAGATAAACCAAAGCAGTCTACGATTGCCGGGTTTTTTAGGAATGGAATTTATAGGAAGATTAGCGGAACCGCCAGGAATCAGTACTGCGTCGACTGCTATGTGCTAAAGACTGCGGAATAAGAGCTCTTAGTCCTTTCGGCATACAGGCTGTTCTTGTTGCGGGTGAATCAGAGCTTGAGAATCTAGCTAGGGCTATTTGAACTAATAAGGAAAAAAAGGCATGCTAAGTCCATTTTGATGGCATTGAATCGGAAGATAGCCTATCTAAGAGAAGATGAAATAGCAAGTGCTTGAGAAGAAAAGAAGCTGTGAGGGAATGCGCTCTGACTGATATCATTCAGGCAATTCCATTCTTACTGTCCTAGGAAGAAGGAAAGGATAAAAGATCCCACGAACAGGGTTAGCCTAGCCCATAAGGGCGTCGTTCTCAGATGGAGCTGTTAGAAAGAATGACCGATCGTCGGAAAGAGAAAGAAGGGGAATGAATCTTGTTTATGGTGAATAAGCACTTTTGTCGCGTCTGAAGTTGTAGATAGTAGGGGTAATCGCCTTTCGAGTTTTTATAAAAGACACTGTTTTGAAATGAAAGTGAAAAGAACTCGATTTTTTGACTTTTAAATTAAGAATAATTATCCCAGAAAGGGCTAACCCAGAGAAGGAAGAAGGAGCGAAAGAGCATTGGTGAGGGTCGATGTAATTGAGCTCGACTGAAAGGAGAGGAAAGATGACTCACTCGAGTGAAAGGACGAGGAGTGAAGGACCGAAATGCTGTCTTGCCCGGTCCCCGCTAGGTCTAAGATCCTATTCCCCTTTACCCGACATGGGATAGACTGAACGATGGACATGTCTCGACGCAAGAGTTGGAGCAAATCTGACCTGAGAATAAGGGTTCCGAAAGAATGTTCTTGGCTAATCCCTTATAGCTTATAGTTAGAGAAAGATTGAGACAACTAATAGCAGAAGCAAATAAGCACTCACTGGAAAGATGAGTAGCTAAAAGAAGAAAAAGATAGAAAGGATATAGACAGGCTTTTTAAGAGCTAGCAGATAAGCTACTAAGACTAAGAGGCAAGTAGTTTAGTTCGAAAGCACTAGGGAAAGGCCTTCCCTCTGTAAATTGACTAATGAATTCAAATGCAAAGAGGGAGCAAGGCAAAGGCGATCTCCTATTCATCTTCCTCGATCAAATTATTGGTTCACCTCATTCTTGATGTGATCAAAGAAAGAATCTTCTTTATCTACCATCCTGAGACCCTCTCTATAAAGGAAGAGGCCCGACTCAGTTATTAGTCTCCTCTTTCCCATACATCCCATCTGTCCGTTCACTTCATACTTCCTTTCGACTTTCCCAATTCCCGCTCCTTCCTATGCTCGCTAGCTTTTTTATGCTACAGCATGGCAAAACCGGCCTCTTCCTGCCTGCTTGCTTTGATCTATCTCCATCGAGTAAGACTTCTCCGATCAAGAAAGTTTGAGAATCTAAAAAAGAAAAAGAGGAGAAAGAGAAAGAAAGCGCTCCCGGCCTTCAACCTCCTTTCACGTCAAAGGACCGAAAGAGAGAGAAGGAAGATGGATGTCTCGAAAGCGGTCAAGAAAATTATAGAATCTTGCACTTCAGATACATCCGCTCTTTTGAAGTTTGAAGTGAACCGGATTTCAAGACAAAAGGTAAGGTTCTTTACTCCCTTTCAGATCAAGGTAGAGCTATCAGTCTTTCCCAAAGCAAAAAAAGATGAAAAAAGAGCATAGACAAAAATGAGCGGGAACCCGAATCTTTCTTTGGTGCCCTCACGACACGCAATTGCCTCAGCTCAGTGCTCTGGATCCACACAAAGGCTTTCGAGCTCGGATTCCAGAACTAGCCCAATCTTTTTTCTAGGCCCTAAGGACAAGCCATCCCTTCGAAGGAAGACCCGATCATGACTTTTCCCCTTCCGCCGGGATTTCTTTCATTCTTCTCAGACTGTAGCGGCCTTTGTGAGCTCATGAGGGAAAAATAAATTCATTCTTTTCATTGATTTCCCATCACCGCCTGAGAGCTCGGCAAAGAATGTTGAGAAAGAGTGGGCGGACCGATCGATGAGCTTCGAGCGGAAAGCGGTACGGAAAGGTTGCTAGTCCTCCTCTCCTTCAGCCCAGCCAGTCTAAGATAAGACGAAAAGAAAAAGATCACATTCCAACCTAGTCCTTCCTTCTGCCGATTCGCGTCCATTCCATATGGCCTTTAGTCTCTTCCGGATAAAGGAGGAAGGAAAGAAGATTGGAAAAGGCCTCGCTTTTGGGAAAAGGATGGTCTGCTGACTTTTAGTTGTTTTGTATGTCAGCATTTCTTATGAGACCTCCGGATTACTATCTACTGACAATGTATTCGACTGGTCGCCTGGGGTTTAATTAAGGAAGAAGGTGCTGGGAAGGTACGAGTATTCGCTATTCCTAACGCCTTAAATTCAAGCAGGCACTACTTCGTCTCGCGCATGATTGGTCTATGTCCATCTTAAGGAAATTCCCACAAGACAAGATGGAACTTTCGATCAACCTGCACCTCTGCGCTGGTTGAAGGGTTGCATGAAGGTAAGATCTTATGATTTTTCTTCTGCAACTGACCGCTTTCTTCTTAAGTTCCAGAGGACAGTGGTCGAGTGTTTTTTAACAAGGTAAGGTAGTCGCTTGGGTTGAGTCCGGATTACAAGTCAAATGTATTTCGGGCTCCTAACTCAGCAGAAGGCTACTTTAAGTTTTTCCGTTTTACAAGGGGTCAACCCTTGGGCTTCCTCTCCTCCTGGCCGTTATTCTCATTGTGTCACCACATTCTTGTGTGGTTCAGTACGTATGCGGTCTACCCTGGCAGGAATTTTTCAAATACTAGCTTCGAGGTGATGATATTGTCATCGGGGATTAGCGAGTGGCGGAGCATTCTCGCTCATTCATGCAAGAGATTGGGGCTCAGATTTCCTTAGCGAAATCATTAGTCTCCAGATCTGGTTGCCTTAAATTTGCTAAACGTTTCCTAATCCATCCGGCGTCTAAGGATATTAGTCCTGTCAACGTGAAGATGGTAAGAGCGGCCGGTTGGTTTTATGCCGTTGATGTTCAATCTTTTTTGCTTGCGCACGTCCTTTCGACTGCGCGGCGCTTCCTTTCGTACGTATTGTCCTGGGCCTGAGAAGCTTAATAATGACTTCTCACGGCATTGGAAAGGCCATCAACTAATTGCTTATTTACCTAGCGGTATTAGACCTATTCCGTTTGGTTGGCTTATTTGTAGCTATCATTAGGGGTTGGCCATAGGCTTTTTTCCCCTCTTTTACAGTCGAGCTGCTAGGTTCAAGGGTCGGTCGAGCACTACTAACCAAGCCCAGTTCTCGTGCTTCGTAACGAAAAAAATCCTCTTTGAAGTTCATTCCTGCCCTTTAGAATATATATAAAGTATGTAAATGCCCGACCTCTATAGTAGAGCAATCCTATGGTTAGGAACATGACACATCAATCCTCTGTACCGATGGGATTGGTGGGGCCAACTATCTCGACTTCTTTGTTCTCAGCAGAACAAAAGCTGGCTTTGGGGAGAAATCCTGTTCTTGAACGGTGTGCTAGATTGGGGGGTATCGTGAGTGAGCTGTATGGCCTTTAGCCGTAAAACCCTCTAGGAAGAGGAAGAAATCTCATCGTAAAAGAAGGAAAACGCAGCAGATAAAAGGAGAAAGTTCGCCTGAAAATATGAATGACCCTGGGGCACTTCTTCTTTGAGTAAGAGAGACTCAATCCTCGTGCGTGCTTACTGCAACCATTCTCGTTCGTAAAGAAGATAAGAGGAAGACAGAGAGTCTGTCCGATTAAGTTAAGACTCTGAAAACCCCGCGGAAGACTGTATTTTTCCTTAAGTCGTTTTGAACTTTGTCTGACCTGACCAGACAACCTGTGGAACGCGACTGTGAACTAGAGGATAAATTCTCGGAGTTTGAGTAAGAGTAACTGGAACTGAAGGGAACTGGAAGATGGGAAAAGAAGACCTTTTCCAGGTGAACCCTTAAGATATCTGAGGATTCTGTATGCAGCATCTAGATGTATCGTTCTTGGCTTCTGCATGAATTGACTCACGACTCTAACAACATAGGCAATGTCGGGTCGTGTGATGGTTATATACACTAGACTCCCAACCATGCTTCTGAACTGAGACACAACTTCAATATTTTCGATCTTGAGACCCACGAAAAAGTAGCGAATCGCATACAGGACCTGTGCCGCGATCTGCACACCCGTGTTCCTGGGAACTTTCAAGCGGAATTTCTAACAGATCTGTTAGAAGACAGGCATGGAGGCGAACGAATGCAGGATCTCCTGCAAAGTCTCGAAACGGAGGGTCGCGACAGCCCCTATTTCAAAGAGGTTCAGACCTACTTTAGAAATATGCGGCATGAAAAACTGACCGAAGCGCAACTTCGCCGTGACTGGCAGGGGCGAGGTTCCCAGGGTCATAAAAAATCTTGTTCCCTATCGCCCGAGAAGAGGGGGTTCCCCCTTAGACTCCTAGGCTCGAGTTTCTTTGCGTAATTCTTCCAGGGCATGGGATCCCTTTCGGTGGGGGAGAGGAGAAGTGAAGTCAATTGGCTGTCCGCTCACTATGTTCGCTCTTAGCAATAAGTGGCTGGATTGAACGAACTGGAGAAAGGATTGAAGAGAGTAGCTCTTTCGTGATAGAATTCCTCTTCTTGCCATTAGTCCGTTCAAAGCTCCTTCTTAGCTTCAGACTAGTTCAAGCCTTGGGTCAGTTAGCTGTCCTATTAGGAAGTTCCGGATAGATCGATTCGATCTCTGCCGAGAAAGGTATGAGAGAGACTGATCAGCAAGTAGCGAATAGCTATGACAGAGTTGGATTGATATAGAAAGGATTCTATGTCCAGCCAAGCGATAGGATACCGAGCCTATCTGGCATATAGAGAAGCAGGCTTAGCCTTGTTGAAGCGATCATTCCGATATGCATGCTAGAAGTAGGAGAAGATAGTTTACTAAGTCAAGTGGATAGGTATGCTTTTTTCTCTGGTATGCTTCGCTCTATCTCTACTGCCGGGATTGAGACAGAAAGGATAGACTGTCTTGCTGATCTGCAAATTGTCATTCTATATAATGAGTTTCATTCTATCTGCCAGGTTAGACTAGAGAAGTTGTGATCGAGAAAGCTCTGCCCAAAGTGCGACTCTACTAAGTAGACAAGCTAGGTAGGTGTTCTTCGCATAGGAGAAAGAGTAGCCTCTGTCTTTCGGAGCATAGGATACGCAGCCTTGGTCACCGTTTGGCTAAGATCCTTGATTACAAATGAAGCAAGCCAGACTTCAAACAGTAGGTAGGGGAGAAACGTTTCATCCGTTATGAAAACTAAAAAGAAATCGAATGAATGGAATGACTGAGAGCAGGGAGAGTTTGACCGTTCGACAGCTACCGTTGGAGAGCTTTCAACCGGCTTTGTACCTATACTCCATTCCTAGCTGAAAGAACCTATTCGATAACAGGGTCCAATATCCGAGGGATTCCTTTTTTCGATAACATTGAATGCCCATACTGAAGCCAGGGAGACATAATCGGATGTAAGGAAGATGACGGGGCATGGATAAGCGCGTTCTTTCACCTTTTCGCAGGGCTTCACATAGTGGTTGCAGTCCTTTTCTATAGTAGGCCAGTACCATTCTTAGACTTTCCTTGGAAAAAGCTTGGGCGTTTACGTGACCCCCGCATACTAAGGAATGGCACTGATCCATGGCTGGGCTATACTATCTTCCAACTCCTTAAACGTCGGTTGGTGTGCCTGCTTATTCTTCGCCCTATCAAAGAAATGTTATAGTTCCTTGCGAGGAGACTGACCAGTGCTATGAATCCGTTTTTTATTTCAGGAAAGGGAATACCTGCCTGCGCGGTTTCCCCGATCTGGTGGGAGGTAATGGCTCGACCAGTAAGAGAGAACCCCCCGTAGCAGGTCCTTCCCTTTCTTAAGCCCAGTCACACAGTCCTATACTTAGTAACTCGTAACAAGATCCGAACGAAGACAATGAAATCAAGCGGTGAAGCGAGCTTAAAAGGTTGCCCTGAGTTGAGGCTCCTCCCTTACATCTGGAGATCGAATTCTCAGTAGATCGAGTGGCAAAACATATATGTAAAGATGGACTTCCTATGGATGCGAGAAAAATGTTAAAAAAAAGCATGTGCCCCCAGATGCGGATATGCCGATGGTTAGACAGCTAGCGAACATCCTATCTAAGAAGTTGGTTCATGAGGCTAACTCGTAGCGTCCCCGTCGCTGCGTTAGGGGGAACTGAAGACTCACGAGTGAGTCAGCAAGATCAACAGTTAGAAAGATGTGACCAGTAGAAGTAGATCCTTTAGATTCTATTGATCCCGGTGATCCAGTCCCATAAACTAGGAGTAGACTTTACTGTAGAGCCAGCGGTTGGCCTATGTATCCGGGCGCAGTCACATATCTAGATCCATATTTGAGTGAGAGAACAGGCTGACCTGTCCGCGGTTGATGCACCGGGATGGAATGCTAGTAGTGGTCTCGTAGTAGGGGCATTAGTTGCAGTAGGTAGGGCTCAAGTCTCATTCTTTCTAGCATATCCGGCTTACCTTCGCCTAGTCCCAGTCCCGTAAAGGGACCGGATGAAGCTGCGAGGAAGCCTTCTGAAGACTCTGTCTCGGTTGATGCGCCTGCTAATATAATAAAAAAGAAGATTTCCTTTTTTCATGTTATTTATATTGAAAGTCTTATCTCCCTGAATGGGATTCGTGTTAAGACAGATTAACTAAATGGTCGTGAAAGATTTGCGTTTATACCGTAGATTTTATATCATATCAAAAAGCAGAAAAAGCGCTGAAAATGATTGCTGTCAGCATCCTGTGTCTTACTGGATTAATGCTTTACTTGCTTTCAAAGCCTAGAAGGGCTAACTCTTTACTAGGCTAGGCGAGTTCCTATTCAAAAGTAAATTTCTCGCAATGAGATTCTTCAATAGTGTTGTCTCCGCAATTGTGAAGAGGTTTATCAGCGAAATCTGCCACAGGTTCTCGAACACCTTTTGTGGAAGATACTTTTTCAGTATGAGTGGCGCCTATACAAAGTCCATCAGAATCGTCAATTGATCTTCGGAGTCAGTCTTTTATGACTCCTCTGGCTGGTCTTCTACAGATTTCCCTTTGAAGGCGATCTTTGGACTTTGTAGGGGCAGCCTGGAATCTACTGCCTCAGGTGCTGAACTGGTCCATTCTGGATTTTGGATGACTTAGTCGGAGTTCCCGGTAGATCTGACTACAGGGACGGCAGTGACTTCTCTGTATGGCTGCGTCGTGAACGGGAGGAAGGCGCTTGAATAAGTGTGTTGGTACAATATAATAGAATATCGTACAAGCCAATAAGAGCGGATTGGCTAGCAAGCTTCGTATAAAGCTCATCCTGCCTCACATCACCCTCTTCGCTAGTCTTCTTCTTATTCCTGCTTGCCTTTCATTTTCATCTTACTATATTCGGAAAGTCTGTTCTGTCTAATATCTATCCTGGCTGATAGTGCTGATCCTTCCTGTGTTATTCTTCCAGGAATGGCTTAGATTATTGTGAAAAAGATGGGACTACTTCCTATGGTAAATAGGTCCCAATCCCGGGGCGGGAAGTTCAACAGCTTGTTAGAAAGTCATTCAAAACAAAGGCTTGGCATGAAGACATTTCCAGTGGAAAACTTTAAGGCCTCAATGGAAGGGTTCGCCCTCCAGTACGAACAAAGGTTCAGTCCACTCCCTTGCCGAAAGCTTTGCTACCTACATCTAGCTTTGAAAGAGTTGTGGAAGTTGCCAGTCGGAAAAAGACTACGCCAAAGAACGTTTATAAACCCGAGTCAGAAAAGCGAAAGAAGCTCTTGAGCGGTCAACTTTCTTATAGAATCTAATTCTTGGTGAAGAAGCGAAAGATAACTCGAAAAAAGGCCAATAGGTATAGGTATAGGAAAGATCGTCAAACGTCTCTCTCTTATAGCGCTTAGCTGCTCTTTCTTCCTTTAATGGCTACTTCCGCCCTTACAAGGTTCATCCAGGCTGCCTGACAGCAGGCATTCAAGTGGGTAAGACTCCCCTACACGCTTACCTATCTATAAAAACATGGCATTCTCTCTTTCTGCGACTAGATTCAATATGCCTAGGACACGGTTTTCCTGCAAGCTGAGTGTGTAAGGCCCCGCAGGGAACGCCCTTGACCTTTAGGTCAGAATGCCGCTATCATGTGAGGATAATCCTCCCTGTAGTTGTCCTAAGAGCTGTTCTTGTTGACGACTCCGATCCTATAGAAGAAGCTGGTATTGGACCGCTTCGCCCCTTGGCTTGGCTATAAGCCAAAACTCTGGGAACCGTAGGACTTAGCTTAGGGCAGCGAGTGAGCCTTGGGTCATAATGAATATAGTAGGGCAGAACCATGGGCGATTGCCGCTGTTAGAGTAACTGCTGTCTGTTGTCGGAAGGGCTACTAGAGAGGAAGACTCCTTTGGCTCTTATCGAAATTTCAAAAGGCTCCTCCCACGTAGAAGGACGGGAGAAGGAGCAATAGACGGGATTGTTGGAATTGGTGTGCTAGCTGCTCTAGAAAAGGGGGAACTTACTTGTGAAGCTGTGAGGAAAGCCCTTGTTGGCTATGGATATGGGTCACTCGCGTTATAAGAAGAAGGAAGGGGATAGTTATAGGACTTGGAACTGCGACTGGTAATTGGATTTTCTTTCCTAGGGGCAGGAGCGGTAGTTGAAGGAATGTTGCTTTGGCTTGATTGCTTTCAGTCTAGCCTAGCTAGGCTGGGGAGTCTATTAGTCCGAG